>Ga0137409_10000295_pt1 | contig 53032 bp, 55 predicted proteins | sample CZODoug1_16funga_FD_122059 | JGI IMG/M metagenome (GOLD analysis project Ga0137409, IMG submission 122059) | Vadose zone soil fungal communities from Angelo Coast Range Reserve, California, USA - CZODoug1_16fungal (Hybrid Assembly) | ecosystem: Environmental > Terrestrial > Soil > Vadose zone... | reverse complement strand
CAGGTAGTTGGTGGAGATGCCCCCGCAGAGCGTGCTGCCGGGCTCTCCCGCGCCGAGCGCCGAGGAGCGCACGTAGCAGCCGGCGAGATAGAGCTGGCGCCGGACCCCGTCGAACACCATCGGGCCCACGCCGGTGCCGCCGCCCACGAACTGCGAGCCTGCCCGCATCGAGTAGAGCAGCGGAGAAGGCGCCGACGCGGCGAGCGCAAGCATGTCGACGACCGCCACATGAGTGCTGGAGGTGATCACGCCCGAGCTGATCGAATCGATGTGCGGAACGATCGAGGAGATGAAGAACACGTCCTTCGGTGTGCTCTCGCCCGGCAGGAACGTGTTGCCGGCCACGACGGTGAACGGCCCGTCGACGCCCGCGTCCGGGAGGTCCAGGGTGCGGACGCCGTTGCGGCAGTCCTGGCTGCTCACGCCGCCCGAGTTCTCCGTGCAATGCAGCTTGCCGTTCGCGCCGATCGCGACCTCGTTCAGGCTCCCGTTGTCGCGCGAAGCGCTGTAGACGATGCCGGCGTCGGCGTTGAGGACGAGCGGGCCCGCGTAGCTGCCGATCATCGCGGCGCTGGTATCTCCGGGGATCGGCTGGGTGCAGTCCAAGGACGCGTCGGGGACGTCGCAATCGAGCGGGCCTGCGTCGGGCAGGAAGCGGCTGTCCAGATAGCTGCGCGTGAGGTTGACGACCGTGCCGGTCTCGAACAAGCGGTCGAAGTTGCCGTTCGCGATCAAGAGACCTGCGTCCGGCCCCGGAGCTTGCACCAGCCCGGTGGGGAAGAAGAGGCGGGCGGGCTGCGGCCCTTCGGGACCGAACGGCGGCGGCAGGAACTGAGGCGGGGTCGTATTGCACGCCGCCAGGAGCGCCGCGATCGCCATCCCGCTCTTCTTCATGCGAGCGGCCTTCCTAGGGCCAGCTGCTCCGCCGGTCAAGCCGTTTTCTCGACCTGCAATCTGGAAAAATCCGCCAGCGGCGCGAAGAGCTCGTGCAAGGCGCGCAAGAGCGCCAGCCGGTTGTCGCGGAGGGCCGCGTCCGGGTCCATCACCATGACCTCGTCGAAGAAGCGATCGACCACAGGCCGCAGCTCGGCCAGCGTGGCATAGGCGGCGAGGTAGTCCTCCTTCTCGGTCAGCGCGGTGGAGACCCGCTCGCGGCTCTGCTCGAGCGCGGCCGCCAGCGCCTTCTCGGCAGGGGTCTTGCACAGGCTGGCGTGGAAGCCGACCGGCTTGATCCCCTTCTGCTGCGCCTGGAGGAGGATGTTCCCGATGCGCTTGAAGGCCGCCGCGGTCGCCTCGAATTGAGCGCGGCTCTTCTCCCGCACGGTCTGCAGCGCGTTGAGCCGCTTCTCCAGCGCGATCAGGTCGCGCGCGCCGGTGTGGAGCACCGCCTGGATCGAGTCGGGCTGGCCTTTCTCGCGGAGCAGCACCTCCAGCCGGCCCAGCAAGAATTGCCAGACGCGCTCGCGCACGGCGGGGTCGTCCTTGCGGTGGAGCTTCTGCGCCGCCTGCAGGGCCTCCTCCACGTCGAACCGGTACCCGCGGGCCAGCGTCACGCGCAAGAGCCCGAGGGCGGCGCGGCGCAGCCCGAATGGATCGGCGGTGCCGGTGGGCTCCTTGCCCAGGCCGAAGAGGCCGGTGAGGAGGTCGAGCCGGTCGGCCATGCCGAGCAGGGCGCCGATGTCGCCCGACGGCAGCCGGTCCTCCGCGCCGCGCGGCAGGTAGTGCTCGAAGATGGCGTCGGCGACGGGGGGAGCGACGCCTTCCTGCAGCGCGTAGACGCGACCCATGGTTCCCTGCAGCTCGGGGAACTCGCCCACCATCCCGGTGGTGAGGTCCGCCTTGCACAGCTCCGCGGCGTCGGCGAGCTGCCGCGGCTCGCCGCGGCCGGTGGCGCCGTGCAGCCAGAGCGCCAGCTCGCGCAGGCGCTGCACGCGCTCAAGCTCGCTCCCCAGTCCCTGCAGGAACGTGCGGCGGCCCAGCTTCTCCAGCCTGGACCGCAGCGGCACCTTGCGGTCCTCGTCGAAGAAGAACTTCCCGTCGGAGAGCCGTGCCCGCAGCACTCGCTCGTATCCCTTGCGGCTCACCCCCGGATCGCGCACCTTGGTGTTCGAGACTGCGACGAAGGCCGGGAGCAACTCGCCCTTGTCGGTCTGGACGGCGAAGTACTTCTGGTGCCCGCGCATCTCCGAGACCAGCACCTCCGGAGGGAGCTGCAAGAACTCCTTCTCGAAATAGCCGGCGACGGCGAAGGGCTCCTCGACCAGACCCGTGACGGTCTCCAGCAGCTCCGGGTCGGGCCTCGGGACGCCGCCCGCCTCGCGCGCCGCGCGCGCGACCTCCTCCGAGATGCGCCTGCTGCGCTCCGCCCAGTCGGCCAGCACGTGCAGCTTGCGCAAGGTCGGGAGGTATTCCCGGGCGGCCGGGACGGGGATCTCTTGTGGAGCCGCGAACCGGTGGCCCCTGGTCTTCGGCGCGCTGGTCACGTCTGCGAACTTCACCGAGAGCGGCTTGCCGTCGAGCGTCGCCGCGATCCAGTGCACGGGGCGGGCGAAGGCGTCGGTCTGAAGCCAGTCCCAGCGCATCGACTTCTTGAAGGGGATGCCGCGGACGATCTGCTCGAGGATGGGCGGCAGCGCTTCCAGCGCGGTCTGCCCCCGCAGGTTCTGCTCGACCACCACCCGGTCGCCCTCGACCTTCAGCGCGTCGGGCGAGACGCCGGCCTTGCGCGCGAAGCCCTCCGCGGCCTTGGTCCACTTGCCGTCCTGCAAGGCCTGCTTCGCCGGCGGACCCGACAGCTTGCGCCGCAGGTCGGGCGCCCTCTCGGCGATTGCGGTGACCACCAGCGCAAGCCGGCGCGGGGTGGCGTAGGTGGCGATGTTCGCGCGCTGTCCTTCACCCTCGCCGTTCAGGCGCGCGTCGTCCAGCGCCTTGTCCATCTGCGCCGCCATCCATTCCACGGCGGGCTGCTGGAAGCTCGCGGGCAGCTCCTCGGTGCCGATCTCGAACAGCAGATCCATCTCAGGCCCCCCCAAGGTCGCCGTAACGCGCGAGCTCTTTCTCGGCCAGCGCGCGATCCTTGAGGCCGGGGAACTTCATCCGCGCGCGCGTGGCCAGGTAGAGCTTCGCGCAGTCGTGCGCCAGCTTGCGCACACGCAGGATGTAGCCCTGCCGCTCGGTGACGCTGATGGCCCCGCGCGCATCCAGCAGGTTGAAGACGTGCGAGCACTTGAGGCAGTAGTCGTAGGCGGGCAGCGGCAGCTTCTTCCCGATCAGCGAGCGGCACTCCTTCTCGTACTCGTCGAAGAGCAGGAAGAGCAGCTGCGGATCGGAGGCATGGAAGCTGTACTCGCTCTGCTCGCGCTCGTTCTGCCAGAACACGTCGCGATAGGTCAGGCGCGTCCCGTCGGGATACGTGCACCAGACGAGGTCGTAGATGTTGTCCACGCCCTGCAGGTACATGGCGATGCGCTCGAGCCCGTAGGTCAGCTCGGCGGAGACAGGCTGGCACTCGAAACCGCCCGCCTGCTGGAAATAGGTGAACTGCGTCACCTCCATGCCGTCGCACCACACCTCCCAGCCCAGGCCCCAGGCGCCCAGGGTGGGCGACTCCCAGTCGTCCTCGACGAAGCGCAGGTCGTGGTCGTCGGAGGTGATGCCGATGGCCTTCAGCGACCCCAGATAGACGTCCTGCACGTCCTTGGGGCTTGGCTTGAGGATCACCTGGTATTGGTGGTGCTGGTGCAGCCGGTTGGGGTTCTCGCCGAAGCGGCCGTCCGCCGGGCGCCGCGAAGGCTCGACGTAGGCCGCGTTCCAGGGCTCGGGTCCCAGGACCTTCAGGAAGGTGGCCGGGTTCATGGTGCCCGCGCCGACCTCCAGGTCGTAGCCTTGCAGGAGCGCGCAGCCGCGCTCCGCCCAGTAGGTCTGCAGGGCGAGCAAAAGGCTCTGGAAGTCGCGCGGGACCGGCATCGCGATGCGTTCTAGGCGGCCTCGGGGCGAGGTGCAAGACGGAAGGCGGGTGGTGTCGCCTGTCTGCCTGGCCGCGGGCGCAACCATCCAGTTGCGTTTCGGACGCGCCTTGCCTATACCTGCAACCAGGAGGTTGCACATGGCCGGCGCCTCTTTTCCTGGCGGTGGCCGGGGGCTGCAGATGAAAGCGATCGAGCAGCACCTCGCCAAGGCGGGGGAGCGGTGGCCAGCAACACCGCGCTGAAGGGCACGGCGCCCGTCTTCGCGGCGCTCGGGGACGAGACGCGCCTGCGCCTCGTCTCCCGCCTGTGCTCCGGTGGGCCGGCCTCCATCGCGCGGCTCACCGCCGGCTCTTCCGTCACCCGGCAGGCGATCACCAAGCATCTTCACGTGTTGGCGGGCGCCGGGCTCGTCCGCAGCGCCCGCCGGGGGCGCGAGCGCGTCTGGGAGCTGCGGCCGCGGCAGCTCGAGCAGGCCCGCGAGTCGCTGGACGCCATCTCCAGGCAGTGGGACGAGGCGCTCGACCGGCTGAAGGCGTTCGTCGAGCGCTGACCTCCCCGCACGTCGAGCGGTGGCGAGCGCGCAGCGTGCCTTCGGGGCGCGCGATGATCACGTCTCTGCCTGCGGAGAAGGAGACCGAATCATGGCGGTCAAGCTGAACAGGACGGCATACGCGTACGCGCAGGAGCTGGTCCGCGCCGGCAAGGTGGTCGCGGACGACCGGGACGCGTGGAGCGAGCACCAACCTTCCACGGCGGAGGAGAACGAATTCATCCGCCAGCACGGGTTCCCCGAGTACGCCAGGTGGCACCTCGGGATGGATGACGGCGAACCCGCGGAGAGCAAGCGCAGGTACAAGTTCCCCTATGGCGACTTCGAGAACGTGCACCGCTGCGCCGTCCTCACTGCAGAGAGCCGGGCCGGGCAGTACAAGCACCTCAGCATCCAGGAGGCCTGCGCCCACCTCCACGGGATGATCGAGGCGATCCGCGGGGACGTGGAACCGGCGCACGCGCACTGATCGCCGGTCCGCCCGGGCACGCGAAATCTCGATGGCGTAGAACGCGAACGCGGCGTTTCGGGCGAGCGGGAGCGTGTACGCGGCCCGGCGCTTCTGCCCCGACGCCCTCTGCGTAAGTATCGGCGCTACTTCTTCGTGTCCGCCCGCTTGGTGGGGGGTGCCAGGAAGGACACGTTGTCGTCCGCTGGGGACGCGCCCGGGGCTGCCGCTGGGTCGCCGCGGGCGGAGTCGAGCAGCGCCTTGTGGGTGTCCAGAAGCGACGACAGCTGCTGCACGAAGACCTGCCGGGTGCGCTTGAGATCGTCGATCTCCTTGATCAGCTGCAGGCGCTTCTGCTGGGCGTTCTGGACGATCTTCTCGCCCTGCAGCTCCGCCTCGGAGAGGACGATCTCCGCCTCCTTGCGGGCGTGCTCCTTGACCTCCTCGGCCAACCTCTGGGCGGTGGTCAGCGTCTGCTGGAGGAGCTGCTCGCGCGAGCGGAGCTCCTCGATGCGGGCGACGAGCCGGCGCAGCTCCTCGTCCTGCTTGTGGAGCTTGCGGATCAGGTCCTCCATCTCGGAGGAGCAGAGCTCGAGGAAAGCGCGCACCTCCTTCTCGTCCAAGCCGCCCAGGCGCAGCCTGCGGAAGGACTTCTGCTGCAGGTCGATCGGAGTCAGCTTCATGGCTAGGAGGATACTCCCCGGGTCAAGGTTTTCTCCCGCGGCGGCGCCTGCTGCGGCAGGGCCGCCGCCACCCCGTCCCGCCGCTCCGCCTTGACCCGATACATGGCGTCGTCCGCGCGCCGGAGCAGCTCTTCGGGGACCCGCGCATCGTCGGGGAACGAGGCCACGCCCAGGCTGGCGGTGATCTGCAGCGGCCCGTACGGTTCCTCGGCGAGGAACTTCCAGCGGGAGATCTCGGCGCGCAGCCGCTTGGCGCACTCCATCGCCTGGTCCTTGCTCGTCTCGGGCAGCAGGATGACGAACTCGTCGCCGCCGTACCGCACCGGCACGTCGGTCGATCGCAGCGTGCCGAGCAGCAGCCGGCCGATCTCCGCCAGCACCCGCGACCCGGCCTGGTGCCCGTGCGTGTCGTTCACCTGCTTGAAGTGGTCGAGGTCGAAGAAGATCAGCGACACCGGGTGCCCGAAGCGCGTCGCGCGCACGATCTCCTGCTCCAGGGTGCGCTTGAGCTGCCGCGAGTTGAAGAGCCCGGTGTGATCGTCGAGCACCGTCAGATCCTGCACCTTGGCGAAGTTCTGCGCGTTCTCGATGGCGATGGCGCTGAACTCGGCGACGGTGCTGAGGATGCGCAGGTCCTCCGCGTCGAAGCTGCCGTCCCCCTCGCCGTTCACCAGCTCGATGACGCCCAGCACCCGGCCCTTGAAGGTGAGCGGCACGCAGAGGATCGACTTGGTGTGGAAGCGGGAGGTCTTGTCGAAGCGCGTCGCGAAGCGCGGGTCGGCCGTGACGTCGTCGACGATGAGCGGCGCGTTGTGCTCCGCCACCCAGCCCGCGATGCCCTCGCCGCGCTGCAAGCGCAGGTGCATCAGCATCTCGCTGCCGGCGCCGACCGCGGCCTTGAAGTACAGCTCGCCGGTCTGCGGATCGCGCAAGAGCAGGGACCAGTTGCGCGGCTTGAGCAGCTCCGACACCTTGGCCAGAATGAGGTGCATCACCTCGCCGATGTCGAGCGACGAGGTGAGCGCCTTGCCGATCTCGTTGAGCACCGCCAGCTCGTCCACGGTGCGCTGCAGCTGGCGGAGCAGGTCGCGGGCCTGCATCCGGCGAGTGTAACATCCGCGAGCGCCGATCCGCTTTTCCTGCTTGACGCAGGCGCAGAGGCTGCTACAGCGCCACACATGCGCCTGGTGCTGTGCTCCGGATCCCCGCGCCGCCGGGAGATGCTCTCCCGCCTGGGCCTGCGCTTCGACGTCGAGGTCCCGCGCGTCGCCGAGGAGCGCGCGCCCGGCGAGCGGATCATCGCCTATCCAGAGCGGCTGGCCCGCGAGAAGGCAGCCGCGGGCCTCGAATCGTGGAAGAAGCGCGGAGGGCAGGGGCCGGTCGTCGGGCTGGCCGCAGACACCGTGGTGGTCTCCGGCGACGAGGTCCTGGAGAAGCCGCGCGACCGCGCCGACGCGCAGCGGATGCTGCGCCGGCTCTCCGGCGCCGAGCACCGCGTGATCACCGGCGTGTGCGTGGCGACGGACGGTGAGCTCAGGTCGCGCGCGGTGGTGACCGGTGTGCGGTTCACCGACCTGTCCGACGCCGCGCTGCGCTGGCTGGTGGAGTCCGGCGACGGCGACGACAAGGCCGGCGCCTATGCGGTGCAGGGCCTGGCGGGCGCGTTCGTGGAGCGCGTCGACGGGAGCTTCTCCAACGTGGTCGGCCTGCCCCTCACCGAGACGCTGCAGCTCCTGGCGGGCGCCGGTCTGAGGATGCCGTGGGGATAGCCGAGAACCTCGCCCGCGTGCAGGAGCGCATCCGCGCCGCCTGCTCCCGGGCGGGCCGCGACCCCGCCACCGTGGAGCTCGTCGCGGTCAGCAAGGGCCAGCCGATCGAGGCGGTGCTGCTGGCGTTCGCCGCGGGGCAGACGGCGTTCGGCGAGAACTACGCGCAGCAGCTGCACGAGAAGGCCGACGCGCTCCCGGAGGCCGAGTGGCACTTCATCGGCGCGCTGCAGACGAACAAGGTGAAGATCGTGGTCGGGCACGCCGCCCTGGTGCATACCTGCGACCGCGTCGCGCTGGCAAAGGAGCTGTCCAAGCGCGCCTTCCTGAAGAGCATCACCCAGCGGGTGCTGCTCGAGGTGAACGTCGGCCGCGAGCCGCAGAAGGGCGGCGCGCTCCCGGAGCAGGTGGACGCGCTGTACGCGGAGGTGAAGCAGCTCGAGGCGCTGCGCTGCGAGGGGCTGATGTGCCTCCCGCCCGCCGACCAGGATCCCCGGCCGCACTTCCGCGCCCTGCGCGAGCTGCGCGACCGGCTGGGGCTGCGCGAGCTGTCCATGGGCATGAGCGCGGACTTCGAGGTGGCGATCGAGGAGGGCTCGACCATCGTGCGGGTCGGCACCGCGATCTTCGGGGAACGGCCGGGGCGGGTTTCGTAAGAGAATCTCAGGCCGCGATCGAGACACACCGCCGCTCTATCGGCGGCGAGTGGTCGCGATGGAGACACACCGCCGCCCTATCGGCGGCGAGTGGCGGCGGGTGGCTCAGATGCGCATCGCCTCGGAGGCGGAGATGGGCCGGCCGTCGCGGAAGAACTGTGCGGAGCCCTCGATCAGGTAGGAGACGCGCTCGCGCAGCGGCAAGGTCTCGAACTGTTGCCGCGTCAGCGATCTCGTTCCCCCGGCCGACTCCGGAACCACCACGCGATCGTACCCTTTCCGGACCTCGACGTTGGTGTCGGCGGTCATGGCGGCCTCCTCAGCGGTCGCCGCGTGCGTCCGCCGCGGCCCGGTCCACTACCGACGAGTTGCGCCACTGGTTCTCGGAGAGCGCCTCCAGCTCGGCGCCGCGATCCGCCATCACCCGCATGTCCTTCAGGCCTCTCCGGCAGGAAGGGATGAGGATCGAGATGCAGAAGACCACCCAGAAAGCGTGCTCCAGGAACCGCCACCACTCCGGGTTGGGGATGCCGTACACCGACTCGGGCCAGAGGATCCCCCGCACCAAGTGCTCGGCGGCCACCACCACGGTCGCGGTGACGAGCACCGGCCAGTCCCGGTAGAAGGCGAGGAAGGCGAGCGAGCCGAAGACGTGGAAGTGCGTCTCGATCCGCCCGCCGCTCAGGTGGACGAGCAGCGCCGAACAGAGCATCTGCCCCGCGGCGATCGCGTGGCGGGTGAGCAGCTCGCCGGGTCGCCGCCAGGCGAGCGCCACCGGAAGGCTGATGATCGCGGCGCCCAGGAACAGGGCCACCCACACGTGCATGTGCACCGTCTTCACCTTCCCCTGCCAGCCGTACGGCGAGAAGATGAGCGCGACGGCGATCGCGAAGATCCACTGCCCGATCATCAGCCACGCGAAGATCCGATCCGTCGAGCCGAGGATCTCCTGCCGGTGTGCTTCGTACCGCGTCTCGGCCCTCTGGACGATGGCTTCAGCCGCGGCCTGGGTCGTCTCCAGTGCCTTGATCGCTACGCTCATCTCTGCTCCCCCTGAATGATGGTCGATGTCCCGGCGCGCGCAACGCGCACCGGTTCCTGCTCGAGCGCGCACCCGAACACCGGTGCATCGGCGCGGTCGGCCGCGCCGGTGGTCAAGAGCGACGCGATCCGCTCCTGGCCGAAGCTGTCTCCTTCGTGTCCCCGCGCTGCCGTGATGCCGCCCTTGAAGAGCAGGTGGCCCCGCGGATCGTAGAGGACCACGCCGCCGGAGGTCGCGACCGCGAAGCGGGAAGCCTCGGCGCCTTCGGCGTCGCGGACGACCTTCACGCCGGGAATGCGCGCGGCGCTGATCCACAGATCGCCTTTGTTCCAGTCGGCCGGCGCCTCGCGCGGCGTCCAGAACAGGACCCGCGCTTCGAGCCGGTCGTGGAACCGCGCCAGGATCCGGGCGAGCTCCGCCAGGCTGGCGCGGGTGCAGGTGCAGCGCGGGTGGGCGAAGAGGAGCAGCGTCGCCCGGTCGGGACTACGCCCCACCGCCGATCCGGCCGGCCACCGCTCGGGAGAAACCGCTCCTTGGGCGCCGGGCGTGCTCTTGTACCTCCAGACCATCGCAAACCCGCCCGCAACGGCCAGCAGCCATGCGGCCGCGCCGATCCACGCTAGTCTCGAGGCAAGCCTCGACCCGTCTGAAGCGGGGGCACGCTGCATCGCAAATGGAATCATTGCGAACATTTGAACCACGTGTCCAACTTTGCGCGCTGTTTCATTGTCGTTTCGGTAATGAAATGCACCCCGGAGTGGACCCCTGTGGTCTGGAGTGGGAGCACCGCATGGACCCGCGCGCCCCGGCTCCAGGCGACTTTCGCTGCCGCCGGTCCTTGCGGAACCGCCCGGAGCGCCGCTATGAAGGGCCGCCCGGAGACCGGAGGACCTGGATGGCGTTCGTCGACGCGAAGCTGCAAGCCGACATCCGCGCCTTCAACGAGCGGGGCCAGCAGGGGCCCGACCCGCTCGCCACGCGCTATGCCGGGCGGCGGGCCGCCTACTCGCTGTTCGCGCGCCAGTTGGCCGAGCAGGACATCGAGGCGCTGCGCCCGTACCTGTTCTGCTACGCGCAGCAGGGCATCCCGCAGAAGCCGGGAGAGCCGAAGCCGCCCGTGCGCAACTACATCGCGGGCGAATGGCGACCGCCCGCGTCGGGCGAGCACGCCGAGATGGCCTCGCCCGCCGACCGCCGGGTGAAGCTGTTCGACGTGCCGGCCAGCGGGAAGCAGGACGTGGAGGCCGCGCTCGCCTACGGCGACCAGGCATGGAAGTCGCTCGCCTGGGCCGAGGAGGGCCTCGCCTACCGCAAGCAGGTGGTCAAGAACGTCTCGCGCATCCTGAACTACTTCACCGAGGAGTACCTGCACGAGATCCGCCAGCAGATCCCCAAGACGCGGCTGGAGGCGGAGAAGGATTTCTTCGAGGCCAAGCGCGCCTGCGACCACCTCGAAGGCAGCTTCGAGGCGGCCATCCAGGGCGAGATGGTCCCCGACATGTTCGCCGGGCAGCGCTTCTGGCGCGACGCGTGGCTCCCCGCCGGCCTTTCGGTCATCGTCACCCCGATGAACTTCATCTGGGGGATCCCGACCATCCACCTCGCCGGCGCGTACCTGGCCGGCTGCCCGTGGATCCTCAAGGGACATCCTTTCGCGGCCTTGACCAACACCTCGATGGTGCGCGCCTTCCTCGCCGCCGGCGCCGATCCGCGCTTCGTCCAGAAGGTGGAGGGGTTCGGCAAGGGCATCGCCCCGCTCGCGACGGACCCCCGCGCCGCGGTCGTGGCGGTGACCGGCTCGTCCGAGACCGCGCGCGCGATCTCCGCCGGCCGCGGCCTGCTCCGCACGCGGTTCGAGGGCGGAGGCTGCAACTGGGCCTGGGTGGACGACGGCTATTCCGACGACGAGCTGCAGAAGATCGCCGCCCGCCTGACCTACGCGAAGCTCGGGCTCTCGAGCCACAAGTGCACCGGCCTGCACGGGATCTCCGCGTCTCGCGGGACGCTCGATCGCCTGGTGCCGCTCCTGGCCGTGGAGATGGACCGCTGGACGGTCGCCGATCCGCGCCGCGCCGACGCGGCCGACAGGACGGTGGGGCCGCTGATGGTGCACAAGGCGCAGACCGCGCTCGACCTGGTCGCCGAGGCACGCAAGGCGGGCCTCCAGATCGTCCGCGAGGGCGGGCGCGCCGCGGGCGAGTACGGGCAGAATGCGGAAGCGGTGAAGCCCGCGCTGATCGACGGGCTGACCCCGCAGACCACCCTGAAGCACGACTGGGACGGGAAGGGCGTGCGCGAATACAAGCTCGCCACCACCGAGCTGTTCATGCCCGTCCTGGTCACCATGGCACTCGCGGATTTCGAGGCCTTCGTCCGCTTCTCGCTGTTCGACAACCCGCACGACCTGGCCACCAGCATCTGGACGCGCGACGATCGGAAGCTGACCCGCGCGCGGCGCACGCTCGCGGGCATGATCAAGGAGAACGACGGCACCGACAGCGCGCTGGAGTGGGAGGAGTTCGGCGCCTCCACCGTCGGCGAGAGCGGCAACATGGGAGTGGGCGAGGTGAGGGCGACGATCTCCATCTATGCGCGGCGCCAGAAGGGGCGCCATTTCGTTTTCTAGTCGCCGCCGTAGCCGGCGGCGCTACGCTTTTCACCTCGCGGACTTATGGAATCCGTTCCATCGCGGCCGCTCGGGTTTTCGCTCGACGGCGATCGCCTCGACGGACGGGAAGGGGACACCGTCGCCTCGGCGCTCTTGCGCTCGGGCATCACTACCTTCACCCGGTCGATCAAGTACCACCGCCCGCGCGGACCGTTCTGCCTGTCCGGCTCGTGCGGGCAGTGCCTGCTGCGCGTGGACGGAGTGCCCAGCCTGCCGGCGTGCCGGGTGCCGCTCCGCGAGGGCATGCGATGTGCCCGGCAGAATGCTCCGCTCGGAGCCGATGCGGACGTGCTGCGCGCGGCCGACTTCCTCTTTCCGGAGAAGCTCGATCACCACCACCTGCTGGTGGGTTCGCGCCTCCTCGGCCGGGTGGCGCTGGAGGTGGCGCGCAGGCTGGCGGGGCTGGGCCAGTTGCCCGACGAGCCGCAGCCGCCGCTCCCGGGCGCATTGCGCGAGGAGGAGATCGTGGTGGTGGGCGGCGGTCCCGCCGGCATCTCCGCCGCGCTCGCCGCCGCCCACCGCGGCGCCCGGGTGCTGCTCCTCGAGCGCGACCCGCGCCTCGGCGGCGCCGCGCTCCTCGGCATCGACCCCGACGCGCCCGGGCCGCAGTGGGTCGAGGAGCAGGGCCGCTCGCTGGCGGCGGCGGGCGTCGAGGTCGTCCTCGAGGCGGAGGCGATCGGCCTGTACGCGAACGACGCCGCGGCCGGGCCGGGCAAGCCCGCGCTGCTCGCCGTTCGCCGTCCGAACGCCTTGGTCGCGATCCTGGCCGACGCCGTGCTGGTGGCCGCCGGCGGCGTGTCCCAGCCGCTCCCCTTCCCCGGCGTGGACCGTCCCGGCGTGTACGCGGCGCGCGGGCTGCTCGCGCTGGCGCTGCAGAGGCGCGTGCGCGTGGGGGACAGCTTGTGCGTGGTCGGAGAAGGCAGCGAGCTGATCCAGTGCGCCCGCGCCCTGCGGAGCGCCGGCTATGCCCTCGCCCGGGTCGTCGACGCGGGAGGCGCGTGGCCGCTCGCCTCGGGCGAGCCGGCGCCGCCGAGCGCGCCCGACCTGCCCCTCCTCCGCGCGCGGGAGCTGCGGGCCCGTGGGAATCCGGTCAAGCAGTTGCGCGCCGGAGAAGAGGCGATCGCCTGCGACGCCGTCGCCGTGGCGCTGCCGCCGGCGCCGCTGCACGAGCTGGCCTCCCAGGCCGGCGCGCAGGCGCGCTTCTCCACCGAGCTGGGCGGGTTCCCAATCGTCGTCGATGCCTCCGGGCGGACCAACGTGCCTTGGGTATTCGCGGCCGGCCGGGCGGCGGGCGCCGGCGGCGCGCGCGCGGCGGAATCGGGCACGCGCGCAGGCGTCGGCGCGGCCGACGCGGTGCGGGCGGGGGGCCGATGAACGACAAGGCCATCGTCTGCGCCTGCGAGGACGTCACCAAAGGCGAGCTGGAAGACGCCATCCGCCACGGCCACGCCGACGTGGAGAGCATGAAGCGCTACACCGGCCTGGGCACCGGCCCCTGCCAGGGGAAGAGCTGCCTGGCCGCGGCGATGCGGCTGTGCGCCGACCGCGCCCGGCTGCCGCCCGCCGCGCAGGTGCCGTTCCGCGCGCGGCCGCCGCTCTCGCCCACCTCCTTGGCCGCCTTCGCCGGACTGCCCGACGAGGTGTTGCGCCGGCGCGAGTCGCCGCTGCCCCCGCCGAAGGCCGGCCTGGCGCCGCACCCGCTGCGGCCCCGGGAGCCGCTGCCGGCCCAGGCGCGGGTGGTGATCGTCGGCGGCGGCATCATGGGGCTCGCGCTCGCCTGGAACCTCGCGGGCCGCGGCGAGACCGACGTGCTGGTGCTCGAGCGCGGGTACCTGTGCGAGGGCGCCTCGGGCCGGAACGGCGGCGGCGTGCGCGCGCAGTGGACCACGCCTTCGCACATCGAGCTGGCGAAGGAATCGATCGAATTCATGGCGGGCTTCGCGCAGGAGCTGGGCATCAACGTCTGGCTCCGGCGGGGTGGATACCTCTTCCTGGCGGGCGACGAGGAGACGCTGCGGCTCCTGGAGAACGGCGCGCGATTGCACCGCGCGCACGGGCTCGCTACCCGCATCATCGACGCCGGCGAGGCCGGCGAGCTGGTGCCCGAGCTGGACACGCGCAAGTTCGTCGCCGCCTCGTGGAACCCGGACGACGGGGTCGTCTTCCCCTGGCCCTTCCTCTGGGGCTACGCCGACGGGGCGCGCAAGCGGGGCGCGCGCGTGGAGACCTTCACCCGCGTCACCGGCCTGGACGTCGAGGCCGGCGCCGTCCGCGCCGTGCGCACCGACCGCGGGACCGTGCGGGCCGATCGGGTCGTCATCGCCTGCGGTGCCTGGAGCCCGTCGATCGCCGCCATGGCCGGGTTGGCGCTGCCGAACGTCCCCTACCGCCACGAGATCGTCTCCAGCGAGCCCCTCAAGCCGTTCCTGGGGCCCCTGGTGACCATGATGGGGAGCGGCCTGTACTTCTCGCAGTCGATGCGGGGCGAGATCGTCGGCGGCATGGGCGACCCTGACGAGCCGCCCGGGTTGAACCAGACCTCGTCGCTGCGCTTCCTCGCCCGGTACGCGCGCGCCTTGACCGGGCTGGTCCCGCGGCTCGGCCAGGTGAAGCTCTTGCGCCAGTGGGCGGGCTGTTACGACGTGACGCCCGACCACTCTCCCATCCTGGGCGAGACGCCAGGGGTGCGCGGCCTCTTGCAGATGAGCGGCTTCGTCGGCCACGGCTTCATGATGGCCCCCGCGGTGGCGCGCAGGATGGCCGCGTGGATGGGCGGCGAGCGCGACGAGCTGTTCGAGCGGTTCAACGTCTCCCGCTTCGCGGAGGGCCGCTTCGAGAAGGAGACGATGATCATCGGCTGAAGCATGCCGCGGTGTGAAAACCGGCGGCGCCGCCGACTCCGCCGGCGGCTGAGCGCCGTTCGGCGCTTGCCAGAGGCTTTCGCTCGCGCGCAGTATGCGCCGCGGGAGGGCCAATGCTCCGTAAATTCTTGAGCACCGACAATGATCCCGCAGCGCTCGTCATGCGGCTGGCGCTGGGGCTGGTGTTTTTCGCGCATGGCGGGCAGAAGGTCCTCGGATGGTGGGGCGGCTACGGCGCCTCCGCGACCATCCAGGGCTTTGCCAAGATGGGACTGCCGCCCGTGGTCACCGTGCTGATCATGGCCGCGGAATTGGGCGGAGCGATCCTGCTGATCCTCGGGTTCCTCACCCGCCTGGCGGCCCTCGGCATCGGCTGCGTCATGGCAGGCGCCCTGTTCCTGGTGCACGCCAAGGTCGGGTTCTTCATGAACTGGGCGGGCACACAGAAAGGCGAGGGGTTCGAGTACCACATCCTCGCCTTGGGCCTCGCCATCGCCCTGCTGATCAAGGGCGGCGGCGCGCTCTCCGTCGATCGGGCGCTCGCCCGGGAAGATCGGGAAATGGTCGCCATGCCGGCGACCCCCAGGATGTGATCCGCGGCGGCTGGTAGACTCAGCCGCCATGGTCAGCAAAAAGAAGCTCGGATTCATCGGCGTCGGCAACATGGGCGAGGCGCTGGTGAAGGGCCTGATCGCCTCCAAGGCGGCCGCGCCCGCGCAGATCCTGGTGAGCGCCCGCCGGCCCGAGCGCGTCAAGGAGCTGGAGACACTCTACGGGGTGCGCGGCGGGTCCAATGCCGAGGTCGCGCGGGACAGCGACGTAGTGGTGCTGGCGGTCAAGCCGCAGATCCTGGACCAGGTCCTGCGCGGCATCTCGGGAGAGGTGTCCCGCGACAAGCTGATCGTCAGCGTGGCCGCGGGGGTCCCCATCGCCGCCATCGAGCGGCGGCTCCGCCCGCCGATGCGTATCGTTCGAGCCATGCCCAATACCCCGGCCACCGTGGGCGCCGCCGCCACCGCCCTGGCGATGGGCGAGCACGCAACCGAGGCGGACCTGGCCACGGCCACCACCATCTTCGACTCGGTCGGGATCACCGTCGTCCTGGAGGAGTCGCAGCTCGACGCGGTGACGGGGCTGTCGGGCAGCGGTCCGGCGTACCTGTTCCTCATCATCGAGGCCCTGGGCGACGCGGGAGTGAAGGTGGGGCTCTCGCGGCGCGCTTCGATGCAGCTCGCCGCGCAGACGGTGCTGGGGAGCGCGAAGCTGCTCATCGAGAGCGGCCAGCACCCGGGCATGCTCAAGGACGGCGTCACCAGCCCGGGCGGCACCGCCATCGCCGGGCTGCATACGCTGGAGGCCGGCGGGCTGCGCAACGTGCTCATGAACGCGGTGGAGGCGGCTACCCGCCGCTCCCGAGAGCTGGGCGAAGAGTTCCTGAGGAAGCTGTGATGACGGACAAGGGCGAGGACCTGAGGGCGATCCAGCGGCTCCGCGAGGCAGACGTGGCCGCGAGCAAGGCCTACGACGCGGAGGGCCTGGCCAGGCTGTTCACCGAGGACGCCGTGGCGCTCGGCCCGGGGCAGCCTCCGGTGCGCGGCCTCACGGCCATCCGCGCCGGCCTGCGGCGCATGGTGGCTTCTCTGGACATCGAGGTGCTGGACTATTCGGAGGTGTTCGAGGAGACGCTGCTGTTCGGCGACACGGCCGTCGAGTGGGGCCAGATCGAGGGGACCGAACGGCCGCGGGGCGGGGTGGAGGTCTCACGATCGCGCGTACACGTCATGCGCATCCTGCGGCGTCTTCCCGACGGCAGCTGGCGCATCCACCGCACCATCTACGCGCCGGCCGCCGCGCCGGAGGCCGGATGACCCCGAGCCTCGGCGCGCTGCTCGCCGAAACGCGCCTCGTCCCGGAGGGGGCGGGCGAGGACCGCATCGCCGCGGCCGAGGAGGAGATGGACTGCAAGCTCCCCCTGGAGGTGAAGGACCTGCTGCGCGAGCACGACGGGGGCGAGGGTACGCTCGGGCCCCGCAAGCGCCCCCTCCAGCTCTGGCCGCTCGAACGAATCCGCGCCGAATGCGAGGCGCAGGAGGTCACGCGCGCGGTGCCGGGCCTTTTGCTCTTCGCTTCCGACGGAGGCTCGGAGGGCTACGGCTGGCTGCCCAGGCTCAAGCGGGGCAAGTATGGCCGCATCTCCCTTCTCGCCGCCGGGGCGCACGAATTCGAACCCCTGGGCGACTCGCTGGAGGAGCTTCTCCGGGCCCTCGGCGAGGACCGATAAAACCAATTGCACCACGGAGAACACGGAGCTCACGGAGTCGGGGTTCAAAAAAACGATCCGATCTATTTGCCGCTCGAAGCGGCTAAGGCCAGAGGTGCTTCAGCTCCTCGGGGAGGACGCTCTTCACGTCCTCGATCTCGCCGTCGGTGATGCGGTTCCTCAGCAGCGCGAAAACGGCGCGGGCCATGCGCTCGGCCTCGACGAGGTCGTCGCTGCGGAACTCCCGCGCGATCCGGGCGAGGAACTGCTCGACGTGCCGCTCCTTGACCGGCTTGCCGCTCGGGTCCCACCCTTCGTAGTAGAAGCCCCGCACCAGCATCGGCAGCTGCGCGCCGAGCTGCGCCACTTCGTCCACGGTGAGCCGATCCCGCAGCGCATGGAGCGTCGCGCGCGTCGCCAGGTAGGCTTTCTGCTTGGAGTCCCAGCCCGCCAGCTCGCTCAGCTCGTTCAGCCAGCGGTTCGTCTTGTGGAGGGTCGTGTCGAAAGCGTCGAGGCCTGTCATGCTCATCGGATCACCTCGTCGGTCGGTGCGGAGCCCGGCAGGGCAGCCGAAGCTAGGCGTCGCGAGGCGCCTCGGCCATCCCGACGCCTACTCCACGTGCGCCGTGACGAGCGCGTCGCGGTCCTCGAAGTGGTTGGGGTCAGGAACCTAGCGCCGCGAGCAGCTTCGTTGGCGCCGCGTGGTCGCCTTGGTGCGTGCTCGCATAGCGGAACAGCACCTCGCCTCCGCGAGCGACGACCAGCGTGCCGCCCTGCTGCCAGGCATCCCCTTCGATCTTGCCCGTGCCGAGGCGCTTGCTCAGCGCGCGGAGGAGGTTCACCAGCGCGCGCGGTCCCAGGGTAGCCCACACGCCGCGGCGGAATCCGGCCAGGCGGTACGACTGCCGCTTCGGGTCGGTCAGCACCCGCGCCTCGCCGGCGAGCTTCAGCCGTTCCACGAAGCCCTTGGCCATCGCCGGCAGGCCGTTGCCCACGATGACCACGTTCGCGCCTTTCCGGCGCATCTCGCTCAGGTGCGGCCGCAACTCGGCCACTTCCTCATGGCAGGCCGGTCAGCCGAAGTGGCGGACCCAGATCACCACCGCGGGCCGGTCGGCCCAGAGCGAGCCGAGGCGAACCGGCTGGCCGTCGGTGTCCGTAACGTTCACGTCCGCCAGCGCCGGGTCGACCTGCATTGCCCCCTCCGGTCAGTAGTCGTCCGGGTTGAAGTTCTCGTGCCCCGGCTGCAGGTCGTAGTCCAGCATGGCGACGTTCTCGACGATCTTGGACTTCTTGCGCAGGCGCTCGAGCCAGCTCTGGTACAGCTCGCCCTGGCGCTGGCCCTCGACCCGCTCGCGGAAGGACGCCTTCTCCCCGTCGAGCTTGGAGAGGTCCGCGCGCTCCCGCGTCTTGAGGCGGAAGACGTACCAGGTATCCCCGTCCTGCACCGGAGCGTCGGGCGCCGAGCCGGGCGAGGTCAGCGCGAACACCGCCGACGACAGCTTGGGTGCAAGCCCGATCCCGGGAACGTATCCGCCCACCGGGTGGAACGGCTCGGTCTCCTGCGCCTGCGGGGTGGTGAAGCTGGTGAAATCGAACTGCCCGGGCTCGGTCTTCTTGGCCGGGTAGATGTCCGCGAGTTCCTTGCCCGCCTTCACCGCGGCCAGCGCCTCCTGCGCCTTCTGCCGGGCCAGCTCGGAGGCCTTCTGCGCGCGCAGCTGCTCCTGCGCGATCTGCTTGCGCACCTCCTCGAGCGGCTGCACCCGCTCCGGCTTCTTCTCCTCCGCCTTGAGGACGTGGAACCCGGTGCGGTCCTTGAACACCGGGGAGAGCTGCCCCGGCTCCAGCTTGGAAGCCTCGTCCTCCAGCGTCTTGCCGTACGGAGACGCGCCCCGCGAGACGAAGCCCAACTCGCCGCCTTTGTCCTTGGTGGCGTCCTCGCTCTTCTCCTTGGCCACGGCGGCGAAGTCCTTGCCCGCCTTCACCTCGGCGAGCGCGGCGTCGATGCGCGCCCGGGCCGCCTTCTCCTGCTCCGCGGTGGAGGCGGGCGGCACCCGGACCGTGATCACCCGGACCTTCACCGAAGCGGGCTGCGTCCAGCGGGTCTTCGCGTCCTTCTCGTAGGCGGCCTCGATCTCCTTCGCGTGCGCCTTGGCGTACTCCTCGGCCTCGGCGTCGGTCGCCTGCGCCTTGTCGCGGAACATGAAGCCGGTGAGCTTCACGTAGGCGATCGACGCGCTCTCGTGCTGCGCCACGTAGTAGGCGCGGACCTCGTCGTCGGAGACCTGCGCGCCGTTGAGCACGGACTGGAGCACCTTCGCCCGCAGCATGTCGCGCCGCCAGGCGTCCTCGAAGCGCGGGACGCCCATCCCGTAGCCGTTCTCGACCAGCCGCTTGTAGTAGTCGAAGTCGAAGCTGCCGTTCTGCTGGAACTGGGGCGACTTCGCAATCGCCTCGGACAGCTCCTGATCGGTCACCACGATGCCCAGGTCCTTCGCCTGCTGGGCGATCAGCTCCTGGTCGACGAGCGACTTGAGCGTCAGGCGGCGGAGGTCGTCCTGCTTGGCGTTCTCGGCGGTGTACTTGCCGCCGCGCTGCTGGGAGATCTGCCGGAACCGCGAGGCGTATGCCTGCGAGAAGTCGCCGGCCGTGACCACGTCGCCGTTCACCTTCGCCGCCCACGTCTCGGGCGTCCGGGTGCGGAACCCCGACGACCCGCGGCCGAACGAGAAGATGAAGGTCACGATGATCGCGCCGAAGACGAGGACGATCAAGGAAGACCGCGCGTTGGACCGCATCACGTCGAGCATGTGAGGGAAGCTCCTGCAAGCGCCGGAATTGCGCGCGAAAGTGCTGTACGAACGGCCGCTTGAAAGCTTGACAGGGTAGGGGAACCAAGTCTGTGATGCAAGCAGGAAAACCGGGAATGGGCGCCATCTGGCGCTCCTTTCACGGGTAGCCGTGCGCTCCCTCCTCCGACGCTACCGCGAACCCATCTTCGTCGCCTTCCTCCTGGCGGTGCCGTTCGCGATCTTCGCGGCCAAGGCGCGCAAGCCGATGGGGCACAACCCCTTCGACCGCCTCGTCCTGGCGCTCACCGCGCCGGTCGAGAAGGCCATCGTGATCGCGGTGAGCGGCCTGCAGGACGGCTGGCACGGATACGTCGCCCTGCGCGGCGTCCGCGAGGAGAACCTGCGCCTGCGCCGCGAGGTACTGGCCGGGCACAACGAAGCGAGCGCCCTCGCGGAAATGAAGGGGGAGAACGATCGTCTCAAGCGGCTGCTCGAGTACGCCGACCGGAACAGCCCTACCCGCTACCTGGTCGCCGAGGTGATCGCGGTGGGGGCCTCTCCTCACAGCCACGTGCTGCGCATCGCCCGCGGCACCGCCGACGGCGTGAACCAGGGCGCTGCCGTGGTGGCGCCGGAAGGCGTGGTGGGGCAGATCGCCGTCGCCACCGCGCACTACGCCGACGTGCAGCTGATCATGAGCCCGATCTCGGCCATCCCGGCCGTCTCGCAGCGAACGCGCGGCCGCAGCACCGTGAAGGGCGTCGGCGACGTGACCCGCTGCAAGCTGGAGTACGCGCTTCGCACGGACGATTTGCAGGACGGGGACGTGTTGCTCACCGCCGGCGGCCCGGGGTTCTTCCCCAAGGGCCTGCCCATCGGCCGGGCGGTGAACGTCGCCAAGCGTCCGACCGGGATGTTCACCGCGGCGGACGTGATACCGGCGGTCAATTTCTCGCGACTCGACGAGGTCCTGGTGGTGCTCGGCCACCTGCCGCCGCCCTCGAGCGTCCTCAACGCCTCGACCATCGGGGCCCCCCAGTGACGCTGCGCAACGCGCTGGTCCTCGGGGTGTGCCTGGCGGCCTCCATCCTCGAGTCGACGCTCCCGTTCCTCCTCCACCTCAAGGCGGTACGCGCCGATCTGTTGCTCTCGGTGGTGCTGTACCTCGCGCTCAACGACGAGGTGGTGCAGGGCGCTGCGCTCTCGCTCGCCGCCGGTTATCTCGCCGATCTCACCTCGGCCACGCCTCCCTGCCTCTATACGGTGCTCGCCGTGCTCACCTTCGTGGTGGTGCGGCTGGCGGGGAGCACGATCAAGACCGGCGGCGGTCTCCAGTCGGCCGCGGTGGCGTTCGCGGCCAGCCTCATCCATTCCTCCCTGGCGGCGGTCCTGTTCTACTTCATCGCTCCCGGCAGCGAGGGTCTGGTGCTGCAGTTCGTGCCGCTCTTCTGGAGCGCGCTGGGCACCGCCATCGCTGCTCCGGCCGTGTTCTCGGTGCTGCGCCGGCTCGACGCCGCCCTGGTGCCGGCCGAAGCCGCCACCCTGGTGCGCTGATGCCGTCCATGCTGGGGATAGTCCGTCGAGACGCCGACGAGATCCGGGAGCTCCGCCCGCGCACGGCCCTGGGCGCGCTGGTGGTCGTGTGCGCGCTGCTGGTCCTGACGGTGCGCCTCTACCAGCTGCAGATCCTGCGCGGCGACGAGTACAGCGCCCAGTCGGTGAGCAACTTCCGCAAGTCCCTCTTCGTCCCGGCCGACCGGGGCATGATCAAGGACCGGCAGGCGCGCATCCTGGTCGACAATCGCCCCTCCTTCGACGTCTTCCTCACCCCCGCGTTCTGCAAGGGCAAGGAGCGCGACGAGGTGATGACCAAGCTCGCCACGTATCTCGCGATGACCCCCGAGGACGTCGAGCGCATGAAGCAGGACTACCAGCGCTCGTGGACCTCGAAGGACAAGCTGGACAAGTTCCGGCCCTACCTGGTCGAGCTGGACATCCCCCGCGACCACGTCGACGTGCTCGAGGCGCATCGCAGCGAGCTCTCCTGCGTCGACCTCATCCCCACCCCGCACCGCAACTACCGCGTCGGGTCCAGCCTCGGCCACGTGATCGGTTACATGAGCGAGGTGACGCCCGAGGAGCTGGACGACAAGCCGGACGAGTTCCGGCGCGGCCAGACCATCGGGCGGCGCGGGTTGGAGCGCCGCTGGGAGCGCGAGCTGCGGGGCCAGGACGGCCGCGAGAACATCGCGGTGAACGCCCGGGGCCAGCACCTGGGCAGGGAGATGGACGAGCTCTTGATCCCCGAGAACGAGCGCCTGATCGCCGCCGTCCCCGGGAACAACCTGGTGCTCTCGCTCGACGAGCGGCTGCAGGAGGCCGCCGACGCCGCCTTCCTGGGTCGCGCGGGCGCGGTGGTGGCGATGGAGGCGAAGACGGGCTTCATCCTCGCCATGGTCTCGCGACCCTCGTTCGACCCGAACAAGATGTCCGGCCGCATCACCCGCGCCGAGCTGCAGAAGCTCAACGAGGACACGCTCAAGCCGATGCTGAACCGGGTGATGAACGAGAACTACCACCCGGGCTCCACCTTCAAGGTCGTCACCGCGCTCGCGGGCCTGGAGGAGGGAGAGATCACCGCCACCTCGACCCTGTTCTGCAACGGCGGCTACACGATGGGCAACCACCGCTGGCGCTGCGACAAGCCCAGCGGCCACGGCTCGCTCAACGTGCGCTCGGCGCTGCAAGTCTCCTGCGACGCATTCAACTACGCGCTCGGCGACCGCGTCGGGCTGGACGCCATCAGCGGCATGGCGCACCGCCTCGGCTACGGGCAGCCCACCGGGCTGGACCTGGGGCGCGAGATCCCCGGCATCATCCCCGACTCGAAGAGCATCCACCCCTCGACCGGCTCGGAGCGCTCGCACGCGATCAACGCCGCGATCGGGCAGGGCGAGGTAAACGTGACGCCGCTGCAGCAGGCGGTCGCCTACGCCGCCATCGCGAACGGGGGCACGGTGTGGACGCCGCAGATCGTGCGGCGAATCGAGACCCCGGAGGGCAAGGTGGTCCGCGAGTTCGAGCCGCAGCTGGACGTCAACAACGGGCGCGGCGGGAAGCTGGACGTCAAGCCGCAGAACCTGGCCACGGTTCGCGAGGGCCTCTTCGCGGTCGTCAACGAGCCCGGCGGCACCGCGTACCGGTCGCGCCTCGCCGACGTGCACTTCGCCGGCAAGACCGGCACCGCGCAGGTGATGAAGCTCGGCCAGAAGCAGAAGCTCGACCCGGCCACGCAGGTGTACCTGTCGCGCGACCACGCTTGGTTCGCCGCCTTCGCCCCGGCCGAGGACCCGGAGGTGGTGGTGGTGGTGCTGAACGAGCACGGCGGATGGGGCGCGGACGCGGCCGCCCCGGCGGCGTCGAAGGTGGTGAGGGCCTATTTCGAGCTGAAGAAGCGGGACGCGGTGGCGATGAAGGCGGTGCAGTAGATGTCGCTGGCGACCGAGAAGAAGCTCGACCACCTGCACTGGCCGCTGGTCCTGTGCACCATCGTCATCTGCTCGCTGGGCGTGTGGAACCTGGCGAGCGCGACGAAGAACGCGCTCAACCCGATGTGGCTCGCGCAGTCGAAGTGGATGCTGATGGGCGTGCTCGCGGTGGGAGCGTTCCTGTTCATCGACTACCGCTTCCTCTCCACCGCCGCCTGGCCAATGTACTTCGCGGCGCTGGCGCTCCTGGCAGGCGTGGCGTTCCGGGGCAAGAAGGTGCTCGGTGCCCGGCGCTGGCTGCAGCTCGGGCCGATGCAGGTACAGCCCAGCGAGTTCGTCAAGCTGGCGCTCATCGTGCTGATGGCTCGCTACTTCTCCCGGGACGACGTGTCCGCGCGCAAGGGCCAGTACGGGCTCGTCGACCTCTGGCGCCCGTTCGTCTTCGTGCTCATCCCCGTGGCGCTGGTGATGAAGCAGCCGGACCTCGGTACCGCCCTGGTCACCTTCTCCATCGCCATGACGATGATCGTCTTCGCCAAGGTGCGCTGGCAGAGCCTGACCGCGCTGTTCGCCGGCGGCATCGCCGCCGCCGTCTTCTCCTGGGAGCGCCTGCTCAAGCCCTACCAGAAGAGCCGCATCGTCACTTTCCTCGACCCGCAGGCGTACGCGAAGGGCGCCGGCTACCACGCCATCCAGTCGGTCATCGCGGTCGGCAGCGGGCAGTGGAGCGGGAAGGGGTGGGGCGAAGGGACGCAGAACCAGCTCAGCTTCCTCCCCGAGCAGCACACCGACTTCATCTTCTCGGTCTGGGCCGAGGAGCACGGCTTCCTCGGCGGCGTGCTGCTCTTGTCGCTCTACGGCTTCCTGGTGCTGACCGCGCTCGACGTGGCGGCCAACGCCCGCGACAAGTTCGGCAGCTTCCTCGCCATCGGCATCGCCGCGCTGTTCTTCTGGCACGCCTTCATCAACATCGGCATGGTGACCGGCCTCTTGCCGGTGGTCGGCGTGCCGCTCCCGCTCTTCAGCTACGGCGGGTCGAGCGTGCTCGCCGACCTTCTGGGGGTGGGGATCCTGCTCAACGTGTCGCTGCGCAGGTTCATGTTCTGATCGGCCGCTCGATTCCGCCGACCGTGATCATCCCTACGCGTGCTTCTTCACCACCGCTTCGAGCCTGGACTTGGGCACCGCGCCGACCACCTGCTCGGCGACCTGGCCGTTCTTGAAGAGGATCAGGGTCGGGATGGACATGATCCCGTACTTCTGCGGGACGTTCTGGTGCGCATCGATGTCCAGCTTCCCGACCTTGAGCTTGCCCTTGTATTGCCGGGCGAGCTCCTCGACCGCGGGCGCGATGGCGCGGCAGGGACCGCACCAGGCGGCCCAGAAATCGACCAGGACCGGCGTGTCGGAGCCGAGGACCTCCGCCTGGAAGTTCTCGTCGGTGATGGTGAGGACGTCCGCGCTCGCCATGGTTCCCTGCTCCTTTGTCAGCGGCCGAAGACCGACTCTGCACGACCCCCCGCCCACACGCAACCGATTCCGAGCGGCCGCCCGCCCGGGGTAAACGATTGCCGTAGCTCCCCCTCGCTGGTATTCCTCGAGAGGAGACCTCCGCAATAGATGCCGGTGGGCGCGGAGCGTTGCGATGGCCGACTACCTCTTCGTGCCGCAGAGCGTCCTCGCCAAGTGGTCCGAGAAGGGCCGCGTGGAGCTCAAGGGGCACGTCCTCATCCTCCTGCGCGAGAACAAGTCGTTCCAGCTCACCGGCGCGGTGCGTTTCGTCAAGATGGAGGCAGGGGAGGACGTCAAGGGCCTGCTGCAGAAGGTGAAAACGCTCGAGGCGCTGAAGCAGATGGGGGCCGAGCACTACCGCGAATCCGTCATCCTGGGCGATTCCGCGTACCAGGTGCAGCAGGGATTCCTCGCCGACGCCAACGCCCTGCGCCGCGCGGCGAAAACCCAGCAGGGAGAAAAGGAGGGCGAGCAGGACTTGCTGGCGCAGTTCCTCTTGGACAACCTGCAGTAGCCGCCGCCGCTAGGGCGGCGCTACGCTTTTCACTTCGCGGACTGATGGGAAACAATCCGGCCATGGCGACCCTCCTGGTTCACATCGCGCTCGTCGCCTACGCGGCGGCAGCAGCCGCCTACTTGACCTGGCTGGTGAGGCCGCGCGAGCGGCTGGTGTCCGCCGGCCGGGCCCTCCTGTTCACCGGTCTTCTCCTGCACCTCACCTCGTTCGCGGCGGCCGTCTCGCTCTCCCACGGCGAGGGCCTCGCCCGGGCAGGCTTCGGCTCGGACGCGTGGAAGGGTGGGCAGCTCTTCAGCCTGCTGGCGGCGGCCACCGTCGCCGGGTACCTGGCTCTCGATCTCCGTTACCGGCTGCCGGTCGCGGGCGCGTTCGTCGCGCCGGTCACGGTGGCGGTGATGGTCCCCGCGCACCTGGTCCACAGCGGCACGCGCGCCATCGCGCCCGAGCTCATCCACTCGACCGCGCTGGCGGTGCACGTCTTCTCCGCCGCCGCCGGGACCGCCGCGCTGGCGCTCGCCTTCGCGCTCTCGCTGCTCTATCTGACTAGCGAGAAGCAGCTCAAGTCGAAGCAGCCCGGCAGGCTGTTCGCGCGCCTGCCGTCGCTCGAGCTGATCGACCGGGTGGGATGGCACCTCTCGGTGTGGGGATTCGTCTTCCTCTCCGTCGCCATCGCCACCGGATCGCTCGTGTCGCACGAGGCGAGCGGCTCGGCGTTCCCCATCGCCCCCAAGGAGGGATTCGCGGTGCTCGCCTGGGCCCTGCTCGCGGGACTCATCCAGGCCAGGCTGGTGGCGGGCTGGCGCGGACGCCGGCTGGCGCTGCTCGTCGTCGCAGGCTTCTTGCTGCTGGTCGGGACGTACGCGGGCCTGCTGGCGGCGCCGCAGCACGTCTCCTCCGCCGCGGCCGCGCTGATCGCGCCGGGGAGGGGCTGAAGGTGCCGGTCCTCCTCTGCATCGGCCTCTCGCACAAGCAGGTGCCCATCGCCGTCCGCGAGCAGCTCGCCGTGGCGACCGAGGATCTGCCCGGCCGGCTGGCCCGCCTCCGGGCGATGCCGGCCGTCCGCGAAGCCATGCTCCTGTCCACCTGCAACCGCGTCGAGGTGTTCGCGGTGGCCGACGCGCGCAACGCCGCCGACGACGTGCTGCGCGATCTGGGGCCGCTCGCCGCCGAGCACGCGCTGATCCGCGTCGAGGAGGAAGCCCTCCTCCACCTCTTCCGCGTCGCCGCGAGCCTCGATTCGATGGTGGTGGGCGAGGCGCAGATCCAGGGGCAGGTGAAGGAAGCGCATGCGCGGGCGCAGGAGGCGGGCGCGAGCGGCGCGGCGCTCGCGCGGGCGGTCTCGGCGGCGCTCTCGGCGGCGAAGCGCGTGCGCACCGAGACCGCCATCGCGCGCGGCGTGGTCTCCATCTCCAGCGTGGCCGTACGGATGGCGCACAAGGTGCTTGGAGATCCGTCCGGCCGCACGGTGTTGCTGATCGGCGCGGGCGAGATGGCCCAGCTGGCGGCGCGGGAGCTGCGCGCGGGCGGGGCCTCGGAGGTGCTGGTCGCCAACCGCAGCGCCGCCGCCGCCGAGGCGCTGGCCAAGGAGGTGGGCGGGATCGCGGTGGGCCTCGGCGAGCTGGCCGCGCTGCTCGAGCGGGCCGACGTGGTGCTGTGCTCGACCGCGGCGCAGCAGCCGCTCGTCACGCGCGACCTGGTCGCGCGCGCGAGCAAGGTGCGGCGCTTCCGACCGCTGTTCTTCATCGACCTCGCCGTGCCGCGCAACGTGGACCCCGCCGTGAACCAGCTGGAGAACGTCTACGTGTACGACCTCGACGACCTCGAGCGCGTCGCCGCGCAGAACCGCGACCTCCGGGTGCAGGAGGTCCAGCGCGCCGAGGCCATCGTGCGCGAGGAGATCGTCGCCTACGCGCGGGCCAAGCAGGAGCGCGCGGCGGTGCCGGTGCTGGGGCGGCTACGAGCGCAGGCGCAGGCGCTGGCGGACGCGGAGGTGGAGCGCACGCTGGCGCTCCTCGGCCCCCTGAGCGAACGCCAGCAGAAGAGCGTCCGCTCGATGGCCACGGCGATCGTCAACAAGCTCCTGCACCGCCCCACCGCGCGCCTGCGAGGCGAGCTGGGTGGGCCGCTGGCGGACGCCGCGGCCGAGCTGTTCGGCCTCCAGGAAACCGGCGATCCGGAACCGACCGAACGAGAGGATCCTCCCCCGCCCGCCTCGGGCGAGCCGCCGGCCGCGAGCCGCGAGCCGCCGGCTGCGAGCCGCGAGCCGCCGGTTGCGAGGCGCGAGCCGCCGGGTGAGACGGGCGCCGACGTCCTGCCTCTCACAGGACGCAAATGAGCCCGCTGCGGATTGCGACGCGAAAGAGCCCGCTCGCGGTCTGGCAGGCGGAGCGCGTCCGCGATCTGCTCGCCGCGCGGGGACAGCCCGCCGAGCTGGTGCGCATCACCACCACGGGGGACCGCATCCTCGACCGTCCGCTGGCGGAGGTCGGCGGAAAGGGGCTCTTCGTCAAGGAGCTGGAGGAGGCGTTGCGCGACGGCAGGGCCGACCTCGCCGTGCACAGCGCGAAGGACGTCCCTTTCGCCTTGCCGGAGGGGTTCGGCCTGTGCGCCTTTCCCCAGCGCGACGATCCGCGCGACGCCCTGGTCGCGCCGCGCGCGCGTGCCTGGGAGCGACTGCCGGAGGGGGCCCGGGTGGGCACCAGCTCGCTCCGCCGCGCCGTGCAGCTGCTGGCGCTGCGCCCCGACCTGGTGATCGTGCCGGTGCGAGGGAACGTGCAGACGCGCCTGTCCAAGGCGGTGCCCGGCCTCTCGGGCGGGGTGCAGCGCGAGCCGGCGCGGGGCGATCCGCAGGGGCCGCTCGACGCGGTGGTGCTCGCGCTCGCCGGGTTGCGCAGGCTGGGCCTGGAAGAGCACGTCACCGAAGTGCTGCCGGTCGAGGTGTCGCTTCCGGCGGCGGGGCAGGGCGCGCTGGCGATCGAGGCGGCCCGCGGCAGCCGCGGATGGACCGCGGCGGCCCCGCTCGACGACCCGGGGACCTCGCCGTGCGTACGCGCCGAGCGCGCCCTGCTGGCGAAGCTCGCCGGAGGGTGCACCATCCCGCTCGCCGCGTACGCGACGCGGGAAGGAAAGGAGCTGCACCTGCGCGCGGCGCTCGGCGGACCCGACGGCCGCGGCGGAGTGCAGGTGCTGCGCGCCCAGGCGCGCGGCGCGGACCCCGAGGAGCTGGGCGCGCAGGTCGCGGCGAAGCTGCTCGACGCGGGAGCCGCCCCGCTGCTGGAGGCCGCGCGCACGCAGGCAGGCGGCCTTCCCGCACCGGAACGATGAGCGCCCTGGCGGAGAAGCGCGTGCTGGTCACGCGCGCCGCTGAAGATCAGGCCGAGCTGGCCGTGCTGCTCGCGGCGCGGGGGGCCCGGCCGGTGGCCCTGCCGTGCATCGCGTTCGCGGAACCCGCCGATCCCGCACCCATCGAAGAGGCGCTCCGGCGCCTGCGCTCGGGTGCGGCGCCGGACTTCGTGGTGCTCGCCTCGCCGCACGCCGCCGCACGCTTCCTGGCCCGGATCGACCCCGCCTGGCTCCGCGGCGTTCGCATCGCCGCCGCGGGGGAGGGCACCGCGCGGCGGATCGGCGACCGCGGGCTAGCGGCGCTCGCGCCGGCGCAGGGGGTGGGGGCCGACGCGCTGGTCGAGATGCTCGCGCCGCTCGTCTCCGGCAAGGCGGTGCTGCTGCCGCGGGCCGAGGGCGGCAACCCGGCGCTTGCGGCGGGCCTCGAGCGGGCCGGGGCGCGCGTCTGTGCGCCGGTGCTCTACCGGACCGTCGCCGCGGCGGCCGCGGATCCGGAAGGAGCGCGCCTCTTGCGCGAAGGTCGCATCGACGCCGTCGCCTTCGCCAGCGGCAGCGCGGCGCGTGGGTTCGCCGCGCTGTTCGGAGGCGAGGCCTTGGGGCTCTTGGGCGGCGCGGCGGTCGCTTGCATGGGACGGACCTGCGCCGCCGAGACCCGCGCCGCCGGCCTGCGCGTCGACGCGGTCGCGGACGGCGGGCTCCCCGAGCTGGTCCTGGCGCTGGAGTCCGTCCTGTCCACAGCCGGACCAGGGGCCCCCCGCTAGGCATGGCCGCGCGGGCGGCCGCGGGTTAGCTTCCTTCCCCGTGGACCCGAAGCCCTCCATCCTGGTGGTCGAGGACGACGACGACTGCAGGACCGTGCTCGCCGATCTGCTCGAGATGTCCGGGTACTCGGTGCTCTCCTGCGGCGAGGCGCGACGCGCGGTCGAGATGGTCAGGGAGCACCGCCCGGCGCTGGTGCTGGTGGACTTCATGATGCCCGACGCCGACGGCGGCTGGGTGGTCCGATCGCTGCGCGCCGAGGGGGGCAGCCTGGCCGAGGTCCCGGTGGTGCTGACCACCGGATCGAGCGCCGGCCGCGAGATCGCCGAGTCGCTCGGCGTCCAATCGCTGGAGAAGCCCTTCGACATGAACAGGCTCCTCGAGTTGGTCCGCGCGCTGGCGCCCACGTCCTCGTGAGGGTCGGTTGAAGCGCGCGATCGGGCTCGAGGCGATCATCGACTACAAGCTGCTCAAGGCCGCCGTCGAGGTGGTCCTGGGCGTGCTCTTGCTGGCCCTGCTTTTGCGCGGCACCGAGGCGGGAGCGGCGACCCTGGCCCAGATGTTGATGGACCACGTCTCCCGCGCCTGGGCGCTGCGAGCGGCGACGGCCATCGTGCTCACCGGGACCACCGGGCACGTGAAGATCGCGGCCGCCGGCGCGTTCGCCGACGCGGCGCTCTCCGCGGTGGAAGGGTTCGCGCTGCGCGCCGGCCGCTGGTGGGCCCCGTGGCTGGTGGCCATCGCCACCGGCGCGCTGTTGCCGTGGGAGCTGATCGTGGCGATCCACAAGCCCGGATGGTTGCGCATCGGCCTGTTGGCCGTAAACGTTGCGGTGGTCGTCTACCTGCTGGAGGTCGCATGGGCCAGGAAGCGGGCGTGACCGAATCGGCCGTGTCGCTGCGAGGAGCAGACGGCGCCGCGGTCCCTTGCTATCTCGCGGAGCCGCCCGGGTCGCCGCACGCCGCGGGAGTGGTGATCGCGCCGGAGATCTTCGGCCTCTCCGCCTGGATCCGCTCCTGCGCCCGCCGCCTGGCGGAGTTCGGGTTCCGCGCCGCGGCCGTGGACGTGTTCGCCCGCGACCCGCTGCCCGACCCGGAGTACGCGCCTCTGCCGGTCCTGAAGCAGCGGATGGAGCGGCTGAGCTGGTTGGGGGCGCTGGACGACCTCCGCGCGGGCGCCGCGCACCTGCGCGCACGGGGAGCGCCAAAGACCGGCTGTCTCGGTTTCTGCATGGGCGGCACGCTCGCGCTGCTCTATTCCGCCGATCCGATCGATGCGGTGGTGGACTGCTACGGCCGCATCCGCCATCCGGCCGACCCGCTCGCAGCGGTCCGGCGCGGCCGCTGCCCGGTGCTCGGGATCTACGGCGCGCGCGACACCAGCATCCCGCTCGCGGACGTGGAGGAGCTGCGCCGCGCGCTCGCCCACCGCCCCGGCAGCGAGGTGCACCTCTTCGACGCCGGGCACGCCTTCTTGAACGATCACCGGCCGCAGCACCACGACTCGCAGCAGGCCGCGCTCGCCTGGGCGAAGATCGAAGGCTTCCTGCTGCGCAACCTGGGTTAGCAGCCGGCGCGCCGCGCCTGGTGAGCGGCTAGGCCCCGGCCGTGTACAAGGCGTAGATGCTCGCCCATCCGATGGCGAGCAGGACGAAGAAGACCACCAGGGCGAGGCGCTCGAACCAGGCCTGCGCGCTCTTGCTCACCGCGATGCCCCAGCCCATGGTGGCGAACGACCACAGGCCGTTCGCGAGGTGGTACGAGATGGCCAGGATGCCGAGCACGTAGACGATGAGCGTGGGCGTGTGGTGGCGCATCTCGCGCGCGATGTCCGAGAAGGGCTCGGGGCGGCCCAGCACGAACCGCGGCTGGATCCAGGCGAGCCACAGGTGCGCGGCCAGGAACGCGAGCAGCCCGAGGGCCGAGGCGCGCTGCAACCAGTAGCGCAGGTTGGAGACGTTGCGGACGGTGCTGGAGCGGGTCTTCGCCAGGCGCACCATTCCCCAGCCTGCGTGCCACACGAGCGGCACCATCACCACGGTGAAGGTGAGCGCCGCGGTGGCGGGATTCGAGTGGGCGGTCACCGACTGCTCCCAGGAGCGCGGCCCGGCGAAGGCCGCCAGCTGGTTCCAGAGGTGGTTCGCCGTCCACACGCCGAGCGGGAAGATGGCGAGGAAGGACCCCATCCGGGCAAGGAGGAAGTTGCGCGCGATCGTGCGCTCCGAGGGCGCGACGGTGCGGTCCGGTTGATCGGTGGTGAGGGGCAGCGCCATGGGGGACGCCTGTTAGCACACACCCGAACGAGTCGGCACTGCGAAAAGGGCATCGCCGCCGGAGACGGCGGCGGCCGTCACGGAAGCAGGGCTTGCTCGGCCCCGGCGCAATAGGTCGCCTTGAACTTCCCGGCGTACTCGCGGGGGAAGCCGTTGGGATCGGAGACCAGCACGTCGAAGTTGCCCCTCGCCTCGCCCCCGGGGCCCACGTCGAACTGAGACAGTCCGATGTTCGCGCCGAAACGGCTGACACCGGCGAGACGCACCACCTGGGGCGTCGTGCTGCCGGCCGGTCCCGTGCCGACGAGGACCTCGTTGTTGACCTCGGATCCACCGATGCTCTGTCCGACGAAGAAGGTGCCGATTTGACCCGCGGGCACCCAGAGGACGATGGCGACGAAGTTCTCGATCGGGTTCCGGAAATAGTCGTGGTGCGCGGTGACCTTGGTGCAGAGGTCGGGCACGCCGGACATGGCGACCACCCATTGCGGGTGCTGGACTCCACCGGCGTCGGTGAAGGTCACCGCGGCGGAGATGGAGCTTCGCACCGGGGAGATGATCGCCGGGGGGTACCCCGACACAACCACGTTCTCATCGGTGCCGCAGCCGGCGAGCGCGGCCAGGAGCGCGAGGTACGGTGCGGGGACCCGCATGGCGCGCGCACCCTAGCACGGCTCCGGCGGCCGAAGATTGCGGTTGCGTGCCGGCCTGGCGACCGATAGAGCACCGCCCATGCCGTGGCAGGAGATCGCCGGGCAGGATCGCGCGGTACGGCTCCTGCGCGGGGCGCTCGAGCGAGGACAGCCGCATCACGCCTACTTGCTCGCCGGCCCCGCCGGCATCGGCAAGGAGCTGCTCGCGCGCCTCTTCGCCCAGGCGGCGAACTGCGAAGCAGTGTCGGGGGAGCAGCCTTGCGGGTCCTGCGTGGCCTGCGCCGCGATCGCCCGGGGGACCCACCCTGACGTGATGCGCGTACTGCCGCAGAGCGAGGCGGTCGCGCGAGGGCTCGTCTCGCGCGCCGACCTGGAAGCGGCTCCCTCGCGCGAGATCCGGGTCGACGAGGTGCGGGCGCTGTCGCGCCGGCTGGCGCTCGCCGCGGCCCGCGGGCGGCGCAAGGTGGCGGTGCTGGCGCCCGCCGAAGCGCTCAACGAACGGGCGCAGAACACGCTGCTCAAGACGCTGGAGGAGCCGCCGCCTTCGACCACCTTCCTGCTGGTCAGCGAGCAGCCGGACGCGCTGCTCGCCACCGTGCGCTCGCGCTGCGCGCGCGTCCAGCTCGCGCCCCTGCCCGAGAAGGTGCTCATCGAGCAGCTGGTCAAGCGGGGCGCTCCCGCCGACGAGGCGCGGCGGAGGGCCGCCCGCGCCGGGGGGAGCCTGGGGCGCGCGCTGGCCCTCGATCCCGCCGAGCTGGACCGCCGCCGCGAGCTGCTCGAGTCGGTGGAGGCCGCCCTCGCTGCCCCGGACGAGCGCGATTCGCTGGACCTGGCCGAGGCGGCGGGCGAGCGAGAAGCGGCGCGCGCCGTGGCGGAGGCGGTGCAGGCGTGGACGCGCGACCTCCTCGTCGCCCAGGCGGGCTGTGCGATGGACTCGCCGGAGCTGTCGGCGATCGCCGCCCGCCTCGCGCGCGAGATCGCGCCGCCGACGCTCTTGTCGCAGGCCAGCCTGTGCGCGGAGGTGATCGAGGCCCTCGACCAGAACGGCAACGGGCGGTTGCAGCTCGAGCGCCTGCTGCTCGGCATCCGGGAGCTGCGCCGTGGCTGAGCTGGTCGAGCTGCTCCAGGCGGCGGCGCAGGGCGAGGCGAAGACCGTCTATCTGGTCGAGGGTGACGAGTTCCTGGCGCGCGGCGCGGCGCGCGAGCTGGCCTTCGCGCTCGTTCCCGAGAAGGACCGCGCGCTGAATCTGATATCGCTGGACGCCTCGGCCGGCGCCCGCGAGGTCACCTCGCACCTGGTCACCGTCGCCATGTTCGCCGCTCCCAAGGCGGTGGTGGTGGAGGGCGCGGACGCGTTCGCCGAGGAAGTGGATGCCGACCGCGAGCTCGCCCGCGCGCGCGAGCTGTGGCAGGGCAAGCGGCAGCGCGACGCCGCGCGGCGCCTGCTCAAGCTGGTGCGCGGGGCGGGATGGGGCGCGGCCGATCTGGCCTTCGGATTGCGCGGCGCGCCGGCAGCGGCGAAGTGGCGCAAGGAGATCGGCGCCGCGCCGGACGAGTCCGACAAGGCCTGGCTGCAGGACCTCTCGGCGTGGGCAGAGGAACAGCGGCTCTCCGCGCCGCCGGAGGATCTCGAGGTGCTGATCAAGGCGGTCGAGCGCGGGCTGCCGCCGCGCACCCACCTCATCCTGGTGGCCGAGTCGCTGCCGCCCAAGCATGCGCTGGTGCGGCTCGCCTCCGAGAAAGGCGTCCATCTGCGCCGCCGGGCCGAGCGGCGCGGGCGCGGGATCGAGGCGCTGGACATCTCCGAGCTCACGGCCGAGGCGCTGCGCCCGCACGGCAAGAAGCTCGCCCGCGACGCCGAGCTGGAGCTGAAGCAGCGGCTCGGGGACGACCTGCGGCTGATCGCGACCGAGCTGGAGAAGCTCGCGCTGTACGCCGGCGAGCGTGCGCTGATCTCGCGCGCCGACGTCGAGGCGGTGGTGGCGCCGGTGCGCGAAGAGGAGTTCTTCGCGCTGGCCGAGGCGGTCGCCGAGGGAGACCTGGGCCGCGCGCTGCAGCTCTTCCACGACGAGCTGCGCCGCAAGGCGAACGCCACCGCGGTCGCGCTGCCCTTCCTGGGTGGCGTGGCAGGGTCGGTCCGGCGCGCCCTCGCCGACCACGCCCGCTACTCCGCGTTGGCGGCGGCCCGGAGCGCGCGGGAGCTGCGCTACGACGAGTTCCAGCGGAGCGTGTTCCCCGAGGTCGAGGCCGAGCTGTCTGGCAAGGGGCAGAAAGTGCCCAACCCGTACGTCGCGTACCTCGGTTACCGCCGCGCGCGCCGGAAGCCGCGCGCGCACTGGCGGCGCGCGCTGGTGCTCTGCGCGGAGGCGGACGCCGCGCTCAAGAGCGGCGCCGACCAAAGGCTGCTCGTCGAGCGCCTGCTGACCGAGGTGTGTGCCTGAAGCAGGCCGGTTATGGTATCCGGGCCAACCATGCGGACGCTGGTGACCATGGCGTTGCCGTACGCGAACGGCAGCCTGCACCTGGGGCATTTCGTCGAGGCCATCCAGACCGACGTCTACGTCCGGGCGCTGCGCGCGACGGGGCGGGAGGTGGCCTTCATCTGCGCCGACGACATGCACGGCACCCCCATCGAGGTGAACGCCGCCAAGGCCGGCGTGCCGCCCGAGGAGTTCGTCGAGCGCTACTACCGCGAGCACCGGCAGGACTACGCGGCCTTCCAGATCTCGCACGACGAGTTCTACAAGACGCACTCCGAGGAGAACCGCCTCCAGACGCAGCGGATCTACCGGAAGCTCGTCGAGCGCGGATCGGTCGAGCGCCGCGAGGTCCAGCAGTTCTACTGCGAGGTGGACCGGCGCTTCCTGCCCGACCGGTACGTCCGGGGAATCTGCCCCGTCTGCGGCGCCAAGGACCAGTACGGCGACTCCTGCGAGGTCTGCGGCTCGACCTACGAGCCCGTGCGCCTGAAGGACCCGTACTGCGCGATCTGCATGGACGCGGGGCGAGGCTACGTCCGGCCCGTCCTGCGCACCAGCGCGCACTATTTCGTCAAGCTCTCCCAGTACCAGGACTTCCTGCGCGAGTGGACGACCGCGCCCGGGCACGTCCAGCCGGAGATCCGCGGGTTCCTCGCCCGCTGGCTGGCCGAGCCCCTCAAGGACTGGGACATCTCGCGCGACGAGCCGTACTTCGGATTCGAGATCCCGGACCGTCCGCCAGGCGAGGAGAAGAAGTACTTCTACGTGTGGCTCGATGCCCCTACCGGCTACCTGTCCTCGACGGAGCACTGGGCGCGCAAGCGCGGGCGTACGGTCGAGGAATGGTGGGGCGCCGACTCGGACACCGAGATCGTGCATTTCATCGGGAAGGACATCGTCTACTTCCACACCCTCTTCTGGCCCGCCATGCTGCACGCCTCGGGCTGGCGGGTCCCCGCCCGCGTGCACGTGCACGGGATGCTCACCGTCGAGGGCGCGAAGATGTCCAAGTCGCGCGGCACCTTCATCAATGCGCGCGAGTACCTGGACGCCGGCCTCGACCCGGAGTGGCTGCGCTACTACTTCGCCGCAAACCTGGGACCGTCGCCGAGCGACATCGACCTGTCGATCGCGGAGATGAAGAACCGCGTGAACGGCGAGCTGCTCAACACGGTCGGAAACCTGGCGAACCGTGCCCTGTCCATCCTCTGGAAGAGCCTGTCCGGCAGGCTGGGACTCCTCCCGGGGGACTCGGAAGCGGTCGCCCTCTGGACCGAGGCCAGCCTGGCGCGGGCGAACGCGATGCAGGCCTACCTGCGGGTCGACTCGCGCGCGGCGGTGCAGGCTGCGCTGGGGCTCGCGGCGGCAGCGAACGAGCGGCTGCAGCGCAAGCAGCCGTGGAAGACGATCGTCACCGATCCGGAGACCGCGCGGCGCGAGCTGACGCTGGCGGTGAACCTGGCGCGGGTCGTCGCGGCGATGCTGGAGCCGGTCGTTCCGCGGTTCGCGCAAGGCATCGTGGAGCAGACGGGGGCGCCGCTGCCGGCCGTGACGAGCCACAAGCCCCTCGAGGAAGGGACCATCCGCGAGCCCAGGCCGCTGGTGCGCAGGATGGAGGACGAGGACGTGCGCAAGCTCACCTCGCGCTTCGTGGCCGCCGAGACGCCTGCGGACGCGTCGAGCTCGACCCGGACCGCGACGTCGAACCCGACCTCGACCCCCGCCTCGACCGGGACCCCGACCGCGCCGCCGACCTCGACCCCGGGCTGGACCTCGGAGATCTCGATCGATCGGTTCGCCGAGATCGACCTCCGCGCCGGCAAGGTCCTCGCGGCCGAGAAAGTGCCCAAGGCCGACAAGCTGCTCAAGCTGACCATCGACCTCGGCGAGAGTGCGCCGCGCACCATCGTGAGCGGGGTGGCGCAGGCCTACCGGCCAGAGGAGCTGGTCGGCCGGACCGTCGCGGTCGTCGCGAACCTGCCGAAGAAACCCCTGCGGGGCGTCGAGTCCCACGGGATGGTGCTGTTCGCATCCGGCGGCCCGCGCGGGCTGACGGTGGTCGAGGTCGGCGAGGAAGTGGCGCCGGGATCGAAGGTGAAGTGATGGGGCTCTTCTCCTGGATCAAGAAGGCTCCTCGACAGGACGAGTCGGGGACCACCGCCTCCGGACCCGTTCCGGAGACCGTGGACGAGCTGGCCGAGGCGCTCGGCGGGCCGGACGGAGCGGCGCGAGTGGACGCCGCGCGCGCTCTGGTCGACCGATGGCGCGCGGGGGACGTGCAGGCCGCGGAGGCGATCGTCGGGCGGCTCGAGGGTCTGCTGGAGGATGCGGAGCCGCAGGTGCGCATCGCCGCGCTCGGCGCCGTCCGGATGATGCGCAAGCCCGAGAACCTCGAGAAGCACGCGAGCGCGGTCCTTTTGCTCTTGGCCGACCGCGCCGCCCAGGTGCGCACCGCCGCGGTGTGGACGGCGGCGCGGCTGCCCGGGCCGGCCGCGCGGGAGCAGGTGAGGGCGTTGCTCGCTTCCGCCGAGGAGCCGATGCGGTTCGCGGCGGCCTGCGCGCTCAGCGACCAGCGGGACCCGGCGGCGGTGCCGCAGCTCGTCGCCGCGCTGCGCGAGGAGTACCGGCGCCAGGAGGCGCTCTCGGCGCTCCTGACGCTCGGCGATCCGGGAGCGCTGCCCGGGCTCGCGGAGCTGTTCGAGGACGAGTCCCTGGGCGAGCTGGACCGCACGCTCGCCGCTGCCGTGCTGGCGCGGCTGGGCGATTCGCGCGGAGCGGCGCACCTGGTGGAACGCATCGCCGCGGACGGGGACGACCGGCCGATCGCGGCGGAGTGGGCGGGACGGCTCGGCGTGGCCGAGGCGGCGCCCGCGCTCGAAGAGCTTGCCGCGTCCGAGGGGGAGCCCGCGCGCGGCGCGGCGCTGCGCGCGCTGGGGCGCCTCGGCGCGACCGGGGCCGAGGAGCGCCTGCTCGCCGTAGCGACTTCCGCGGAGGAGCCCGAGGATCTGCGCATGGACGCGGCGGAAGGCCTGGCGGAGATCGGGTCGCCGGCCGCGATCGCGGCCCTGCGCGGGCTCGCGGACCAGCCGGGCGAGCTCGGGCCACTGTCGAAGGAGCTGCTCGCGGAGATCGCGTCGATCCGGGCGGAAGCGACGCCGACCGCGACCGAGAACCCGACGCCGACCTCGATCTAACCCGACCTCGACCCCGAACCCGACCCCGATCTGATCCTCCTCGACTCGACCTCCGCCTCCGACCCGTGCCTCTCATCGACTCCCACGCCCACCTCGACTTCGCCGACTACGGCGACGACCTCCCCGCCACGCTGCGGCGCGCCCGCGAGGCGGGGCTCGTGCACGTCGTGGTGGTGGGCCAGTGGCGCGAGGCCGACGAGCATCGCCCCGGGACGCGCGCCGGCATGGCGGCGGCGCGCGACGCGCTCGAGCTTGCCCGCACGGACCGGACGTTCCTCAGCGCGACCGCGGGCATCCATCCACACGACGCCGCGCGCGCCACGCCGGCGGACCTGCGCGAGCTGGAGGTCCTCTGCCGCGACCCGGACTGCGTGGCGGTGGGCGAGTGCGGGCTCGACTACCACTACGATCGGTCGCCGCGCGAGGTGCAGCGGGAGGTGTTCGCGGCGCAGGCCCGGCTGGCCAAGTCGCTCCGCAAGCCGCTCGTGGTGCATACCCGCGAGGCGGACCTGGACACCGCGTCCATCCTCGAGCGCGAGCTGGGGCCGGAGGGCGGAGTCATCCACTGCTTCACCGGGGACTGGACCGCGGCGGAGCGTTACCTCGCTCTGGGCTTGCACATCAGCTTGAGCGGCGTGCTCACCTTCAAGGCCGCCGATGCCCTGCGCGATGCGGCGGCGCGCATCCCGCTGGACCGGCTGCTCGTCGAGACGGACTGCCCGTTCCTCGCGCCCGTGCCGCACCGCGGCAAGAGGAACGAGCCCTCCTACGTTCGCCTGACCGCCGCGAAGCTCGCCGACCTGCGCGGGCTCCCCTTGGCGGAGGTCGAGCGGGCGACGACCGACAATGCCCGCCGGGCCCTCCGGCTGCCGGCCTGAATCAACGGCCGGGCGGGGACGTCCAATGCCCTCGACTGGCTTGTTGACAGGCGCGCCGCCTGCCTGGATGCTCGCGCGGTTCACGAATCTCTGGAGGGACGTCATGAAGAAGCTCTTCGCTTTCGCGCTCGCCGCCGGACTCTCCGGAACCGCGCTCGCCGCCGACAAGACCGAGACGCTGAAAGTGTCCGGCTGGCATTGCGCCGGGTGCTCGGCCAAGACCGAGGCCGCCCTCAAGGACGTGAAGGGCGTGAGCACGGCGGTCGCCGACAAGAACAAGAAGGAAGTGAAGGTCACCTACGACGACGCGAAGGCCAAGCGCGCAGATCTAGAGAAGGCCATCGCCGACTCGGGCTTCACCGTCGACAAGTAGGTCACCCTTCCCAGCTGAGCCACTCGTCGCCGATGCGGTCCTCGGCGTCGGGCTCGGTCTTCCAGCGGCCCTTCCATTCGGCCACCTCCCAGCCGCGACGCAGCGCTTCGCCCCTGAAGGCGGGCTTGGGGTTCACCACCACGGGGTGGCCGACCTCCTCGAGCAGCGGCGTGTCGGCGACGCTGTCCGAGTAGAGGTAGCTGCGCGAGATGTCGATCCCGTGCCGGGCGATGACCTCCTTCACCCGCTCGCGCTTGCCCTCCTTGAAGACGATGGGCGGCACCAGCTCGTCGCTCGCCACGCCGTCCTTGATCAACGCCCGCGTGCCGATGGCCTCGTGGGCGTGGAGGAAACGGCCCACCTCGTCGATGATGATCTGCGGCGAGCCCGAGGCGACGACCACTAGATGTCCGGAGAGCAGGTGCCGGCGCACCGCCCGCAACCCCTGCTGCGTGATGCGCTTCTTGATGTGCTTGTCGAAGCAGCGGCGCGCCAGCTCGCGCAGCTTGTCGGCGCGGATGCCCTGCTGGCACTTGCTGCCCAGCGCGACCATGTCCGCTTCGCTGAGCCGCTTGCGCGCGTAGTCGTAGAGCGCCCTCGGCACCTGGCTGCGGACCTGCGGGGCCATCTCGCGGTTGGAATAGAGGAACCAGGTGAAGATGGTGCCCGCGTTGCCGTCGAGCAGCGAGTCGTCGATGTCGAAGACCGCCGCGGTGCGCTGGAACGGCTGCATGCAGTGTTCGCGGATGGGACACCATGAAATGGTGTCCCCTGTGTCAAGCCTCTTCCTCGACTTCCACCTTCGCGCCGCCCTTCTTCTTCGCCTTCTCGGCTTCCTCCGCGGCGATCTCCTCGGCCGGCCGCGCCTCCAGGGTGAAGTCGGCGATCTTTCCCTGGGCCTTCAGCGACCGGAGGCCCTGATCCAGCGCCAGCCAGCGCGTCTTCGCGCGCACCTTGATGATCACCGGCGCGGCGGGGCGCTGGATGAGGCTCACCGGATCGAACTCGCCCGAGAGGATGCTCACGCTCCAGTTGCTCTCGAGGTCGGAGTCGACGCGCACGTCGCACTCCCTGCCCTCCCAGGTCGCCTTGGCCATGGCGGACCTTCTACCAGCTATCGGGGGACGGCGCGCACGGCTCCGGGTGGCCGCTGACCGACGTGCCTGGCGACCTGCGGGGCGTGTCCCTGGATCCAGATCGCGGCGGCGAGCCCGGCCAGCATCAAGACCAGGGTCAGCCAGAGCAGGCGGCGCGAGTCCTTCCGCGCTTCCATCCGCATGCCGTGGATCCAGGGCAGCTCGCTTGCCGCGGTCCAGCGCTCCTGGCCCTCCCGACGCACCATGTCGTCGGCGGCGATCACGCCACGCTGCCAGAGGAGCAGGAACTCCTTCTGGCTCCCGACCGTCAGCTCGCCGCCCGCGTGGCGCACCAGGAGCTTCATCCGCGGGGCAGGGTGGAGATGCCGCCGCGGAGAGGCAAGCGGGCGCCTGCCCGCATTGCCGCGGCGCGGTGCGAATCGTGTTGCGCAGTGCACACGCCATTGGTCCCGAAATCGCGTGGCGCGCTTCGCACCGCGCCGCGGTGCGACTTGCATTGTGGCGCGTAAGTGGTTGAAATGTCAGGAATCGTAAAGTCGGCAGGCAGGTTGCAACTCGCAAACGCTGCTGCTTCCCCTCGAGCGAGGTGCACCGTGTCGGAAAAGCTCGCCCCGCAAACTCCAACGACAGACGGCAAGAGCTCCGTCGCGCTGGATCGGTCCGCAGGGGCCCGCATCCTGGCCAGGTCCTTCTACAAGGAGCTTCGCTCGAGCGGATACACGCCCCGCCAGCTGCTCACGCTCTCGACCGAGCTGATCGAGCTCATCACGCAGGATCTGCAGAAGGAGCGGCGCGAGGCGGTCAAGGGAGCCGCGTAGGGCCGACCGACGACCCCCTGCTGCGGTACGACGGGCCCCCTCTCTCCTCGGGGGCCCGTTGTGTTTTCTCCGCTGGAAATCGCGCAAGGCCTTCGCTTGACGCTCCGGATCCCGCGGCCTATGTAGCCCCACTCCAGGGAGGTTTCATGGCTCGCATCGCGATCAACGGCTTCGGGAGGATCGGCCGCAACATCCTGCGCGCGGCGATCAAGCGCGGTGCCAAGCTCGACGTCGTCCACATCAACGACATCGACAAGCCGAAGACCCTCGCTCACCTGTTCAAGTACGACTCGGTTCACGGCATCTTCAACGGGACGGTCGAGTCGACCGAGGACGCGATCGTGGTCAACGGCACGAAGATCGCGGTCACCGCCAAGCGCGATCCGTCCGAGCTGCCGCACAAGCAGCACGGCAGCGAGGTGGTGCTGGAGTGCTCGGGCCGGTTCACCGACCGCGCCAGCGCCGAGAAGCACATCGCGGCCGGCGCGAAGAAGGTGATCATCTCCGCTCCAGCGAAAGGGCAGGATTTCACGCTGGCCTACGGCATCAACCACGAGAAGTACGACCCGGCGAAGCACGACATCGTCTCCAACGCCTCGTGCACCACCAACTGCCTGGCGCCGGTCGCCAAGGTGCTGATGGACTCGTTCGGCATCGACCGCGGGTTCATGACCACCGTGCACAGCTACACGAACGACCAGCGCATCCTCGACCTGCCGCACGAGGACCTGCGAAGGGCCCGGGCCGCCGCGCTCTCGATGATCCCGGCCTCGACCGGCGCCGCCAAGGCGATCCACGAAGTGATCCCGGAGCTGAAAGGGAAGATGAACGGCACCGCCATCCGCGTGCCCACGCCCAACGTGTCGCTCATCGACCTGACCGTCGAGCTGTCCAGGCCCGCCACGGTGGAGTCGATCAACAAGGCCTTCCAGGAGGCCGCCAGAGGCTCGCTGAAGGCCGTCCTGCAATACAACACGGAGCTGACCGTGTCGGTGGACTACAACGGCAACCCCGCCAGCGCGATCTTCGACTCCACCCAGACCGCGGTGGCCGAAGGCGGCAGGCTCGCCAAGGTGTTCGCCTGGTACGACAACGAGTGGGGCTTCTCCAACCGCATGGTGGACGTGGCGCTGCTCATCGGCAGCCGGCTGCAGCCGTAATCGGCGATCATGATCCGGTCCATCGAGCAGCTCGACCTGCCGGGGAAGCGCGTCTTCATCCGGGTCGATTTCAACGTCCCGATCGACAAGACGGGCGCGGTGAAGGACGACTCGCGCATCCGCGCGGCGCTGCCCACCATCCGCTACGCGATCGGGAGGAAGGCGAAGGTCATCCTCGCCTCGCACCTGGGGCGGCCGGACGGGAAGTTCGTGCCCGAGCTGTCGCTGGAGAACGTCGGCGCGCGCCTCTCGCAGCTCCTCGGCCGGGACGTGATCTTCGCCGACGACTGCGTCGGCGACGGCGTCCGCAAGCTGGTCGCCGATCTCCGCGAGGGGCAGGTCTTGCTGCTCGAGAACCTCCGCTTCCATCCCGAGGAGGAGAACAACGACGAGGAGTTCGCCCGCCAGCTGGCTTCGCTCGCCGAGGCGTACGTCAATGACGCGTTCGGCACCGCGCACCGCGCGCACGCGTCGACGGTGGGAATGGTCAAGCACGTGCCGCAGCGCGGGGCCGGTTTCCTGATGCTCTCCGAGCTGAAAACTCTCAATGGCTTGCTCAAGGGGGCCCGCCGGCCGTACCTGACGATCCTGGGCGGCGCCAAGGTGAGCGACAAGATCAAGGTGATCGAGAACCTCATGACCCGCGTGGACGCGCTGCTGATCGGCGGCGCCATGGCGTACACCTTCATGAGCGCGCGCGGCGTCGGAGTCGGCGCTTCGCGGATCGAGAAGGACAAGCTGGACCTGGCGCGCCGCGTGCTCGAGAAGGCGAAGCAGTCCCGCGTGGAGCTGGTCCTGCCGGTGGACCACGTGGTGGCGCGAGAGCCGAAGGGTGGGATCGAGACGCGGATCGTCGACGGCCCGATCCCGGAGGGTTGGGTCGGTCTCGACATCGGCCCCAAGACCGTCGCCCAGTACGAGCAGCGCATCGCGGGCGCCGCGACCGTGTGCTGGAACGGCCCGATGGGCATGTTCGAGACTCCCGAGTACGCGGCGGGAACGCGGGCGGTGGCCCAGGCGCTGGCGAAGGCGACCGCGCGAGGCGCGACCACGGTGGTGGGCGGCGGCGACAGCGCAGCCGCGGTCGTGGAGATGGGGCTCGCCGACAAGGTGACGCACATCTCGACCGGGGGCGGCGCCTCGCTGGAGTTCCTCGAAGGCCGCGAGCTTCCCGGCGTGAAGGTCCTGGATGACCAGGCGTAAGTTCATCTGCGGCAATTGGAAGATGCACAAGACGGCCAGCGAGGCCGTGCAGCTCGTCCGCGAGCTGCGGAAGCAGCTCGACGGCTCGGCGGCGCAGGTCGCGGTCGCCCCGCCGTTCACCGCGCTCGCGGCGGTGAAGCAGGCGCTGCAGGGGTCCTCGATCCAGCTGTTCGGGCAGAATTGCCACCACGAGAAGCAGGGCGCGTTCACGGGGGAGGTGAGCGCGCCGATGCTGAAGGACGTCGGCTGCGAGGGCGTGATCCTCGGGCACAGCGAGCGGCGGCAGTACTTCGGCGAGACCGACGAGTGGGTCGCGAAGAAGCTCCGCGCTGCGCTCGCCGAGCGCCTGGACCCCATCGTGTGCGTGGGTGAGACCCTGCAGGAGCGCGAAGGCGGCAAGACCTGGGAGGTCGTCTCCCGGCAGGTGCGCGGGGCGCTCGGGGGTCTCGACGCGGCGGCGCTGCAGCGGATCACGCTCGCCTACGAGCCGGTGTGGGCGATCGGCACCGGGCGCACCGCCACCACCGCTCAGGCGCAGGAGGTGCACGCCCAGATCCGCGGCCTCTTGCGCGAGCTGGGGGGCGCGGCGGTCGCCGGCGCCGTCCGCATCCAGTACGGCGGCTCGGTGAAGCCGGACAACGCAGCCGATCTGCTCTCGCAGCCCGACGTCGACGGCGCACTGGTGGGCGGGGCCTCGCTGAAGGCCGCGGACTTCTCCGCGATCGTGGCCGCGGCGCGCTAAGAGCGTTGCACCACGGAGGCCACGGAGCGCACGGAGGTTGGTAGTTCGAACAACCGCACTCCGTGATCTCCGTGCGCTCCGTGGTGCAATCGTTTCGTCGGATCACTGCACCTTCACGCTCACGTCGTCGATCCAGAGCGAGGTCGGATCGCCCGAGAACCCGTCGTCGTGGGCGTTGAAATAGATCTGCACGGTCTGCCCGCGGAACGGCGTCAGGTCCACCGTCCTCTGCGTCCACACCTGCGTATTCGAGGCCATGTGGAAGATGTTGATCAGCACCGCGCCGGTCGAGCTGCGCACCTGCGCGTCCTGCCAGTCGAAGGTGATCGTATCGAGCGTGGCGGCGAAGTACCAGAAGGTCAGCGTCGCCGTGCTCGCGCTCGCGGGGATGGAGACGCTCTGGAAGGCGGAGGAGTCCCCGTTCAGATCGGTTCCGGTGCCGTTGGACGACCCACACCGGATCGAGCTCGTGCCGGAATGGATCTGCGCTGTGGACAGGATCGGCAGCTTCGCGCCGCCCAACGTCCAGCCGGAGAGCGATCCGTCGAACCCGCCGTTGACGATCAGCTCCGTCGCGGCCGGCGGCGGCGCGCCGATCGCGACGTCGTCGTACAGCGTGTACGTCGGGTCCCCGGCGAAGTTGTCATCGTGGTCGAGCAGCGTGAGCGTCACGCCGTGGCCCGCGTTGGGCGCCAGGTCGTAGCTGACCTGCCTCCACACGGTGCTGTTGGCGCACGTCTTCGGCAGGAGCGTCGCGGTGGTCCCGGTGACGTTGTCCTTCAGCGTCACCAGCGCCCAGTCGAAGGTGACGGTGTCGGTGCAGTGCGGCTGGTACCAGAACGTGAGCGTCCCGCCCCCCGCGGGCGCCGTGAAGGTCTGCGAGACGGAGCTGTCCCCGTTGAACGCAGCGGCGCTACCCACCATGGCCGAGGCGGCGCCGGTGTGGGCCGTCGCGCTGGTCGTGGCGGAGCCGAGGACCGTCCAGCCGGTGAGCCCGGACTCGAACCCGCCGTTCACCAGCCCGGTGGGAGGCGGGGGAGGCGGAGGAGGCGGCGCGTTGACGGTGAGCGAGGTCGTCGCGGAATGCGACCCGGACGCCGCGGTGCCCGTGACGGTCAGGGTGGTGGTCGCCGCGGGCGTGGATGAGGCCGTCGCGACGGTCAGGGTGGAGCTGGAGCCCGACGTCACCGACGCCGGGCTGAAGCTGGCCGTGGCTCCGGCAGGCAGCCCGCTGGCGGACAGCGTAATCGTTTGCGCAGCTCCGGTCGTCAATGCGGTGGTCACGGTGTAGGTCGTGCTGCTACCGGCGGTGACGGTCTGGCTGGCCGGGCTGACGGCGATCGAGAAGTCGTTCGCAGGAGGCGGCGGCGGAGGAGCGGTGACCGCCAGGCTGACGGTTGCGCTGTGCGTCGCCGACGGGGCCGTCCCCGTGATGGTGAGAGTGTAGGTGCCCGCTGCGGCGGTACCGGTGCCCACCGTCAGCGTCGAGCTTCCGCCGGCGGTCACCGCCGCCGGGCTGAAGCTCGCCGTCGCGCCGGACGGGACGCCGCTCACCGAGAGCGAGACCGTCTCCGCGGCGCCGCTCGTCACCGCCGTGGCGACGGTGTAGCTGGTCGAGGCGCCCTGCTGCACGGACTGGCTGGCGGGGCTCGGCGTGATGGAGAAGTCGTTCGCCGCGGCTGCGCCGCAGCCGGGGAACCTGAACGAGCCGATGCGCGTCTTCCAGTTGAAGGCGCCGTTCGCCGGGATGTACTCGGTGGTGAACCAGAAGGTGCAGTCGTCGGTGGGGTCGACGGCGAGCATGGAGTAGTCGCCCCAGCGCGACAGGCTCGATCCGGTCTGGGACCCCGCGCCGGCGATGATCGTCCCCTCGCCCTGGGTCATCTGGCCCGGCGCATCGCCCGCGAGCCGGCCCGTGTAGCGGATCTGCGGATGGAGCGAGGTGGAGGAGACGCTGAAGCCGAGGGCGATGTTGCCGGCCTGGTCCATCGCCGCCGAGCCCATCCAGCGGAAGTTCGCGTCTGGCGCGTAGGTGCCCTGCTGGAAGATGGAGAGGGAAGCGCCGTTCGGTCGCAGCTCGTACCAGCGGATGCCGGTCGAGCTGCCGGCGGTCACGCTGTGGTTCAGCACCATCGCCTCGTGGTCGCCGAGGTTGCGGTAGGCCAGCCTGAACATCACGCGGTCGGCGAGCGAGTCGAGCCGCTGCGCCGTTCCCGACTGCGGGATGCAGGTGCCGCCGTTGCACGCTTCGGCGAAGGCCGCGGTGGCGAGCGTGCTCGGTCCGGTCAGCGTGCTGTTCGCGGGCGTGGTGAAGTCGACGTGGAAGCGCCAGAAGGCGAGCTGGTTGGCGGCGGAGCCCATCCCTACGATCCAGTTCGGCGCGCCGGCGGGCGGGAGCCTCGCGCCGTCGAGGTCCGAGGGCAGGAGGCCGCCGAACGCCGTGCTGGTGGTGAAGCACTGCTGCGTCGCCGCCTGGCCGGCGAGCATCTTCGCCCGGTCGTAAGCGCAGATCTGCGTGCCGAGGAACGCGGTGCCCGCGGCGTTGAAGAGGTTGAACGTCTCGTAGTAGGCGTCGGGCCAGACGCCCATCTTCGGATAGTCGGGGAAGCTCGCGTACTGGAAGGCGTAGCGCGCGTACTGGCCGGTGGGATCGGGCGTGGTGGACACCGCCACGCACTGCAGGAAGGGCTGGGTGGTGACCGAGAACTGCGAGATCACCCACCGGTCGGCCATCGGATCGTAGAGCACCACCGGATCGCCGTCGTTGTTCGCCTGGCAGCCGCCGCCGAAGCCGCTCCACAGGGTGTTGATCGGCACTGGCCCGAAGAGCACCGTGCCCGCCTTGTTGAAGACGGCGAAGTCGCTGTTGACGATCTGCACGTAGTGGTTGGGCCCCACGTCCCCGTTCGTATCCGGCGGCGCCGAGTTGACCGTGAACACGCCGGCGGGCCCGCTGAATCCCTGGCCGATGCCGTCGAAGTTGGTGGCGGGCGCGGGGATGAGCAGGGGCACGGCGCTCGCCTGCACCACCGGGTCGCGCGCGCCGCGATTGAAGCGGCGGGGGATCGGCTTCACCGGGTGCTCCCTCTCCTCGAGCGACGGCCGCACCGGCAGGATCAGCTCCAGCGGGGCGGAGAGGTCGTGGTGCACCGCGGTCTCGACGCGAGGAGAGCGCAGCTCCACGGATTCGGATTCGTCCGCCGCTCCGGGCTGCACGCCGCAGCCCGCCAGCAGGAGCAAGGCAGGTGCCGCGGTCCAGACGGCCGTCCGAGCGAGCAGGCGCATTCGGTATCCCTCCGAGGACTCGCGACTTCGAGCCGCGCATTTGAGGGGGTTCGTTCCACTTCGCGCCATCCGCCGTTGGGAGTGTGGGCAAGTTCATTACAACTTACCTTTTTGCAAGTTCTCCTGATTCCAATTGGTTGCCAAGACTTGCGCGAATGTAGGTTTCGCACTCCTCCGTCACCTGACCGATTCGCTGCGTCTCGGCGGCGCCGCCGCTGCCCGTCCCGGGAAGGGCAGCCGGAGCCGGATCGTTGTGCCTCGCAGAGAAAAAAAATTATTTTTTTTCGGACCCTGCTTCCGAGGGAACCTCTGCGCCGGATCATCGCCGCCGCTCTCGCGCTCGCCGCTTGCGGCCGGCTGCGCTTCGGTCCCCCGCCCGAGATCCGGTCCTTCACCGCGGAGGCGAGCCAGGCCGGCTGGGGCGAGCCGCTCGCGCTGCACTGGTACGTGACCGGAGCGGACACATTCACCCTCGACGGAGCAGGTCCGGTCGGCTCCTCGGGCGCGGTGGTGAGGCCCACGCGGGACACCGATTACGTCCTGCGCGTGGTGGGCGTGGGCGGCGAGGTCGCGAGCGCGCCGCTCCACGTGACCGTCACCTCGAGCCTGGGGCTGGCCGTCGGCGCCGACGACGCGGGCGGCACCGAGCTCCTGGTGCGGCTGCGCCATGCGGACGGCACGCCGCAGCAGCAGGACGCGCAGGTCACCGTGGTCCCGCCGGGCGGCGATCCGGTCCAGCTGCTCTGTGCCGCCGGGCAGGCGGCGTGCTCGGCGCGCCTGGACGAGCTTCCTCGCGCGGGCGACTACGCCGCCTCGGGCGCGCTCGGATCGACGGAGCTGCGGGCGCGCGCGGCGGCGTCCCCGGGCCGCATCGATCCGCCGCGGCACGTGCGCGCCACCGCACCCGACGGGACCGTCTCGGCCAGCTGGGAAGGCGTGCGCGGCGCGGCCGGCTACCGGGTCCAGCTCATCGACCTCGGAGCGGACGAGCCCGCCGGGGAGGCGGTCTTCGTGCGTGGCAACTCGGGGTCGATCCCGCTCGGCGCGCTGTCCGCGCAGCGCGCCGGCATCGCGGTCGAGGCGTGGAGCGCGCTCGAGCCGGACGGCACGCCGCTGGCCGTGTCGCGCGCGGCCGGATTCGTCTCGGCCGGCCAGGCCGGGGGCAGCGGAGCAAAGTGGCAGATGTTCGCGCCCGAGGATTTTTCGGGCGACACGCTGCGGGCGGAGTTCACCCAGCTCGCTCCGGGCGAGCGGCTCGCGGTCATCGCGCTCAACGCCGGAGGAAAGGACGGCGCGCGGGCCCGCTTCGAGATCGCTGGCACCGCCGATCCCGAGCCTGCTCTCGCGGCGGCCCCGGCGGGGAACGCGCTGCGCACCGCCTCCGCCCCGCCGCTCCTGCACGAGGCCGTGCGGGCGCACGAGCAGGCGACGCTCTGGGAAGCGCTGGCGCTGGGCATCCCGGCTCCCGCGCCGGGCGGCTCGTCGACGGCGCCGGCGCAGACCACCTTCTGCATCGTGCGTGGCCTCGACTTCGGCAACCGCGTGCGCAAGGCGGCCGTGCGCGTCCTGGAGACGGAGCACGCCGCGTTCTACGTGGACGCGGAGGACCTCTCGCACTACCCGGCCGGGTTCTTCGACACGCTGGGCGGGCTGTTCGAGTCGCGCGCGTATCCCGCCGACCGGCTGGCCTTCGGCGCGGAGAGCGACGTGGACGGCAACGGCAAGCTGTTCGTGGTCCTGAGCCACGAGCTGGGCGCCCATCTGAACGGGGGCTGGCTCCTCGGGTACTTCGGCAACGACGACGTGCTGCGCCCTCGCGACCCGACGCCCTGGTGCGGCGCGGGCGGGTCGAACGGAGCGGACATCATCTACCTGAACGACGTCGCCAACGCGCAGGCGAACGGCTACTCCGCCGACGACGCGGCGCGCTCCGTCTTTCCCGCCACTCTCGCACACGAGCTGCAGCACCTCATCAACTTGAACCAGCGCTGCCTGGTCCGCCGCTGCAACGGCGCCGAGGAGACCTGGCTCAACGAGGGACTCTCCAAGGTGGCCGAGGACCTGGCCGGGTTCGGCTGGAACGACCCGCAGGGGCGCGGCGAAGGCGCGCAGTACCTCGGGCGCGGCGGCGATCAACTGCGCGGCTACGACGGGCGCAGCCTGACGCGCTGGGAGGGCGATCCGATCGGCAACTACCAGGGCGCGCACAGCTTCGTGCGTTACTTCGCCGACCGCCGCGGAGCGAACTTCGGCGCGCGGCTCGTGCAGGGGCGGGGCGGCGTCGCGGGGCTGGAGGGCGCGCTGCACATGCCCTTCGCCCGTGCGATGGCGGATTGGGCGACCGCGCTGCTGTTCTCGAACGAGGGCGCCACGCCGGACGCGCGCTTCGACTACCTCGGCGCGGGCTGGTCGCCGCTGCACGTCCGGCTGCGCCACCTGGACTGGCAGCCGCTGCCCGCGTCCGGCGCCGACGCTTCGCTGCGCACGGACGGCCTGGCGGTGCTGGTCACCGGGCCGTCCTCTGGCGGTCCCGCTACGCTGACCGTCCGCAGCACCGAAGCCGTGAAGCCCCACGTCGTGGTGGCCCGCTTCACCGGCGACCTCCCCCGCTGACGATCTGACGATCTGGGGACACCATACGTAACTCCGGCCTTCGGCGGAGTTACGTATGGTGTCCCCAGATCCCTTCAGGTGCGTAGCTTGTAGCCGCGGCGGAGCAGCTCCAGCGCGATGCCGAGCATCGCCACGGCGAGGAGCGCCATGAGGCCGAAGCCGGTGGCGGGCGGGATGTGGGTGCGGCCGATGAGGGCGAACCGCATCGCCTCGATCAAGTAGTAGATGGGGTTCAGGTGCAGGAGCGCCTGGAAGCGCGGCGGGAGCATGGTCGCCGAGTAGAAGACCCCGCCCAGGAACGTCAGCGGCGTGATCACGAACGTCGGCAGGAAGTTCACCTGCTCGAACTTGTCCGCCCACAGCGCGACGATCAGGCCGCAGGCCGCGAAGCAGGCGGAGACGAGCAGGGCGGCGGCGAGCGCGAGGAAGGGGTGCGGGAGCGCAGTTCCCACGAAGGCCGCGGCGGTCGCCCAGGTGAACACGCCGACGAGCAGCGCGCGGGTGCAGCCCGCTCCGACGAACCCGGCCAGGATCTCCAGGTACGAGAGGGGCGTCACGAGGAGGTCCACGACGGTGCCCTGCAGCTTCATGATGAACAGCGACGACGAGGTGTTGAGGAAGCTGTTGTTGATGAGGCCGAGCATGACCAGGCCCGGCACCAGGAACCGGCTGTACGGCACGCCGTCGACCTCTCGCAAGCGGCCGCCGAGGGAATACCCGAAGACGAGGAAATAGAGCGCGGTGGTGATGAGCGGCGAGAGGACCGTCTGACCCGGGACGCGCAGGAACCGCTTCACCTCCTTGCGAAAGAGGGTGCGCACGCCGAGGGTCGGGTCGATCGGATCCGCCGGCGTGAAGGGCACCGGGCAGGAAGGGACGTCGTCGATCGCGGGCGCGGAGTGCTCCGGGTCGTGGTCGCGCAGCAGCTCGATGATGACGCTCTCCAGGCGCGGCTCGTGCGTCTGCACGTCGTCGACCAGGAGGCCCTCCGAGGCAACGGCGCGGAGCGGCGCGACCAGCGACTCGCCCGCGCCGGCGGAGAGGACCAGCGACCGCCCGCCGTCGTGCAGCTCCGCGCCGGCCGCGAGCAGGCGGTGCGGCACCTCGGGCATCGGGGACTGCAGCCGCAGCCGCACGGTGCGCTTGCCGTAGCGCGCGAGCAGCGCCTGCTTTTCTTCGACGACCAGGAGGCGGCCGTTCTTGATCACGCCGATGCGGTCGGCCAGCTCCTCCGCCTCCTCGAGGTAGTGGGTGGTGAGCACGACCGTGGTGCCGCCGCCCGTCAGCTTGCGCACGTAGGTCCAGAGATCCCGGCGCAGCTCCACGTCGACGCCCGCAGTGGGCTCGTCGAGGAACAGCACCGGCGGCCGGTGCACCAGCGCCTTGGCGATGAGCAGGCGCCGCTTCATGCCGCCGGAGAGCGCGCGGGTGTTGGCGCGGCGCTTGTCGAGGAGGCCCAGGGCGGAGAGCAGCTCCACCAGCCGCTCCTCGGACAGATGGATCCCGAAGTAGCCGGCCTGGAAGACGAGCGTCTCCTCGACGGTGAAGAAGGGATCGAAGTTGATCTCCTGCGGGACCAACCCCACCGCGCGGCGCGTGATGCGGTAGTCGCGAACCGCGTCGTAGCCGAGCACCTCCACTTTGCCGGAGGTCGGCCGGGCAATCCCCGCCACCAGGCTGATCAGTGTCGTCTTGCCCGCCCCGTTGGGGCCGAGAAGGCCGAACACCTCTCCCTGGCGGATGTCGAGCGAGACGTTGTCGAGGGCGGTGAAGCTGCCGTAGCGCTTGGTGGCGTTCCGCAAGCGCACTGCGGGGGTGCGGTCCGTGGGCATCGGGTGCAGGGAAGATGCCACAGCGGCGCGGAAGTCGCGCACGCGGTGCCGATCTGTCGTAGAAGAGGCGGCGAAGGAGATGGACATGGGCAACCGCCTCTACGTGGGAAACCTGCCGTTCGACGCGACCGAGAAGCAGATCCGCTCGTTCGTGGAAGGGGAAGGGCGGACGGTCAGCTCGATCAAGATCGTCACCGACCGCGACACGGGGAGGTCGCGCGGCTTCGCCTTCGTCGACCTGGAGAGCGCCGACCAGGTGCAGAAGGCGATCTCCGAGCTGAACGGGAAGGACTTCGGCGGCCGCGCCCTGGTGGTGAACGAGGCCCAGGACAAGGGCCCGGCGAAGGCCGGCAGCGGATTCCGCAGCGCGTTCACCGAGAAGGGGCACGCGCGGGATCAGGCGAAGGGCGGGTTCGGCTCGCGGGGTCCGATGCAGCAGATGCCGCGCGGCAGCACGCGCGGCGGCGGCCGTGGCGGCACGCGGGGTAGCTGAGGCGGCCCCGGCGCTCCACATCGTCGGAGCGCACGGAGGACCCAAGGCGCTCCGCGCGCTGCAGGCGCGCATGGTCGAGTGCCGCGCCTGTCCGCGCCTCGTCGCCTGGCGCGAAGAAGCGGCCCGGGTCAAGGTGCGGCGGTTCTCGGATCAGACCTACTGGGCTCGGCCGGTGCCCGGGTTCGGCGATCCGGCGGCGCGGCTCGTGCTGGTCGGGCTCGCCCCGGCGGCGCATGGGGGCAACCGCACCGGGCGCATGTTCACGGGGGACCGCAGCGGCGATTTCCTCTTCGCCGCGCTGCACCGCGCCGGGTTCGCCAGCCAGCCCACCAGCGTGCACCGGGAGGACGGGCTACGGTTGCGCGACGCGTTCCTCGTGGCGCCGTGCCGCTGACCGCGTAATTGAGCGCGAGCGAGAAGTTGAGGATGGTGGCGTTGAAGACGATGCGCCGGCCGATGCGGTCCGCCATCCAGCCCCAGAAGGCGGCACCCAGCATGGCGCCGACCCCCGAGGAGAGCAGCACGATGGCCGATTGCAGGAAGGTGAGCTTCCAGGGGCCGACGATGAAGGCCAGCACGAAGCCGATCAGGAAATAGTCGAAGAACTCCAGCATGTCGCCGAGCACG
>Ga0137409_10000294_pt1 | contig 53094 bp, 58 predicted proteins | sample CZODoug1_16funga_FD_122059 | JGI IMG/M metagenome (GOLD analysis project Ga0137409, IMG submission 122059) | Vadose zone soil fungal communities from Angelo Coast Range Reserve, California, USA - CZODoug1_16fungal (Hybrid Assembly) | ecosystem: Environmental > Terrestrial > Soil > Vadose zone... | reverse complement strand
TCGGGTCGGCCATGAAGTACTCGATGGAGGCGACCTTGATGGGGTCGTACTGCTTCCACAAGCCGCCATCTCCCCGAAAGGTCGGGATGCCGCTTTCGGCCGAGACGCCGGCCCCGGTCAACGCCAACCCACGCCGAGCCGAAGACAGAATCTTGGCCGCCAGGCGGACGCTCAAGCTCCGTCCTGGGTCACGGCGACGACAGCCTTGGCCGTCTGATGCTGCCTGTGATCCGAGTAGGAGGCGAGTGCGGCGTCCGTCGGAAACTGCACCCACGGCGACGTCCTGTCCTCGCGGATCGCGGTGACCTTGAACAGCCGGAACGTCTCCGCCGACTTGCCCTTGAGCTGAAGGCCGGGCATCTCGTCGACCGCGATGAAATCCGCGCAAGCCTGGTACGAAGTCCAGCCGATCAGCAGGTTGAACGCCGGCGCGGCGCCGCAGAAGCGAGAGGCGGTGTTCACCGTGTCGCCGAGCGCCGTGTACTGGAGCCGATCCTTGCTCCCCATGTTCCCGACGACCGCCGGCCCGGTGTTCACGCCGATGCCCCAGCTGATCGGCGGCAACCCCTTGGAGGCGAGCCTGGCTTCAAGGACCGGCGCCTGGTTGACGAGGTCGTAAGCGCAGCGGATGGCGAGCAGCGCGTGGTCGGGCTGATCGACAGGCGCGTTCCACAGCGCCACTATCTCGTCGCCGACGTACTTGTCGATGGTCCCGTCCCATTTCAGGATGAGCGAGCTCATCTCGTCGAGATACTCCTGGATCACGGACTGAACGTCCTCGGCGGACATCCCCTCAGACATGGCCGTGAAGCCCCTGATGTCGACAAAGAGCAGCGTGATGTCGCGCCGCTCGCCCTTCGAGATGATGTCCTCGATCGAACGCTTCGCCGCGAGCTGCAGCACGATGCGGGGGTCCACGTAGTGACCGAAGATGCGCTCCACCTTTCGCCGTTCTCGTTCTTCGAGGACATAGCGCGCGGCGAGCGAAAAGGTGGCCGCCAGGATGATCGCTATCGGCGCGTAAATGGGATCGGACAGGTATCCGAGCTGACCCAGGAGAAAAACCGCTCCGTAGTACAGGACGAGAACCCCTCCTGTGAAGAGGACTGCGGTGCGAAACGACAGCAGGTAAACCCACAGCGCCACGACGAGGGAGAACAGCAGGACCGAGAGGATCACCGAGTTACGTGGCTGGGCGCGGACATAGCGATCGGTGAGCACGGTGCTGATCGCGTCGCCAAGAATCCGGAAGCCGTAGTTCTGGTTGTCCTGCATGCAGACTTTCCGGCTGCTCGGACAGAAGCCGGTGTCCGGGTCGTACGGATGCGAAAAGCTGACGGCCTGCGAGTAGACGTCGCCTGCATCGATGAGCTTTGACCCAACGATGACGATGTGGTCGGTGATCAGCTTCGGATCTGGACAGCTCGCGTTATAGGCATCGACGTACGAGCAGGCCTGGTCCGAGCCGCGAGTGAAGTTGATAAGCATCTCGCCATCGACCAACGGGATCCGATGCGATCCCAACTGCGCGGACGAGCCATCGGCGGCCACGATGAGCGGGCTGCCAGTTCCGGTCAACACCCTCAATGCCTGGAGAAACGCGGACTCATCCGCTTCGTTCTGGGGACACGTCTCTTTGGGTCGGAGTGGAACGCCACGCACGACATCGGCGGCATTAGGCGGGGAGAGGCTTCGGTCGGCGACCGAGGCGGCCACGGCGGAGAACTCTGCCCTCGGCCACACATCGGCTGTGCAGACAAGGACCACGTTGCCCGCCGACTTGATCGCCGCCGCCAGAAGGTCGTCGGTCTTCTCCCCGGTCTCTACGTCGACACCGGTCAGGTGGTCGAGTGGGATGTCGAAGAGGATCACCTTCGGGTGCTGCTTCGCGAGGTAGTTGATGACCCGGGCGTTGTATGAGTTCTGCCAGGGAAATGTGCCGAGCGCTTTCTGCGAACGCGAGTCGACCTCGACAAAGGTGATGCTCGGATCCGGCGGGGGTCCGGGAAACAACTGATCCTGCGTCGCGTAGAACGGCCTGTCCACCAGACCGATTGAGCTCAAGGCCAGCACCAGGAAACCGGCCAGCACGCCGGCAAGCGCAAAGCGCCAGGCCAGACGCCAGTCGCCAACGCGCTCGCGGACCATGCGCCGCTATCTTAGAAAGCGTGCGCGTGACCGTCCCGGAATCGCGCCGGATGGTCGCGCTGTACCTCGCCGCCGGCGCTTCGTTTGCCGCCCTTTCGGCGCGCGGTCTCACCGTGCCTCTCTACGCACACGAGCTGGGGGCGAGCCGGTTCGAGGTCGGCGCCTTGTTCTCGGTCTCCACGCTGGCAGCGGCGCTTCTGTCGCTGCCGTCCGGCATCCTGGTCGACCGCTTTGGCACGCGAGCGCTGCTCGGCATCTCATTTCTGCTCGCTGCCGTGTCGCAGCTCGCCACGGCTGCCACATCAAGCGTCCCTCCTCTGTTCATCTGGCAGGTGGTCGGCGGACTGGCAGGCGGCATGCAGCAAGCCGCGCTGTTCAGCGCAGTCACCGAATCCACACCGGGCAGCCGTCTCGGACGCTCGATGGGCTGGCTGACCTTCTCGATGCAGGCGGGGTTCTTCCTCGGGCCGTCGATCGCCGGCATCACGCTGCGCTGGCTCGACATCAGGACGGACATCGCCGTGACGACCGCCCTTCTCGTTTTCGCCATCCCGGGAGCGCTCGCCGCAAGCGGGACGCGCCAGGGCACCGGGGTAGGTTTGTCCTTGCGCGCGCCCCTTCAAGCACTCCTGCGGCAGCCGGCGTTTGTGCCGGTGACGATCGGGCTCATCGCGGTGACGCTCGTCTGGGGGACGGTCGGTGCTTTCCTTCCGGTGTTCGGCAAGGAGGCGCTCGGGCTGCCGAGCGCCGAGGTGGGCTACCTGCTCGCCCTCCAGGCCATCGTCAACGGCCTCTCACGGCTGCCCGGCGGTCGCCTCGTCGACCGTGCCCGCCACCGCTGGCCGATCGTGTTCGTCGGAGTGATCGTGTGGTCGGCGGCTACCGTCGTGCTCGGCCACCTGACTGGATTTGTGGGCCCGGCGATCGTCCTTGTGGTCGGGACGCCCTTCATGGCCACCGCGTTCGTCGCGATCGGGGTCGTTTTCGCGGACCTGTCCGCCACCTCGACACGCGGTGTGACGATGGGCATGTACGGCACCATCCTTTTCATCGGCCTGTCGGCTGGACCGCTCGTGTTCGGTCCAGTGGTGCAGAACGCCGGCTATGCGGCCGGATTCACCGCCTGCGCGGTGGTCGCGGTTGTGCTTGGGGTCGTGATGGCGGTGATGCATGCCGAGCCGATGCGGCGGCGGTCCGAAGCTCGGCTGCCTCCCCCCGCGCCGGGGACTTGAGATATTCGGCCAGCACGCGTTCGTGGCTGGGGAAGGCGAGCGGCGGAAGCGAATCGAGCTGGAAGACGCCGACCTCCAGCATCTCTGCGCCGGCCGCCAGGCGCTCCCCATCGGCAAGCCGCCCGCGATAGGAGACCCCGACAATGCTCGATGCGTCCGTCTTGGCGACGTGGTACACGCCGAGCAGCCCGGTGAGCTCGACCTGCGCGCTGATCTCCTCGAGGCACTCCCGGATGGCGGCATCCGCCGGATCCTCGTCGTGGTTGACGAAACCACCGGGCAGGCACCAGAGGCCGTAGCCCGGCTCGATCGACCGTCGCCCCAGGACGATGCCGCCACCGACCTCGACGACCACGGCGGTTGCCACCTTCGGGTCACGCCACAGGACGAAGCTGTCGTTTGGGCAGGCTTCGAGCTCGCGGCCGTCGATCATGCGCGGCACCAAAGCGGCGCCGCAGTTGACGCAGAAGTGACTCATCAACTAGCGAGGGTACGCGTGAGACGAGCGGCTACGCGTGCTGCTGCTGCTTAGCCGGGAGCGCCTTCATGTCAGCGACGCGAACCTGGTTGCGGCCGCCCTGCTTCGCCGCGTAGAGCGCCTGGTCGGCGCGCTCCATCAGCGTCGTGAAGAGCGCCGGCTCGTCGGTCGCCGCGACGCCGATGCTGATGGTGAGCTTCAGTCCGCCGGGGAACGTTGCGGCCGCGACCTTTGAACGAATGCGCTCGGCGAGAGTCCGCGCACCCGCCTCGGTCGTCTCGTGGAGGATCAACCCAAACTCTTCGCCGCCGTAGCGGGCGCACACGTCAGACTCGCGCGCGCCGTGCTCGAGGATCTGTGCCAGCTCGTGCAGCACGGCATCGCCGTTCAGGTGGCCGTATGTGTCGTTGACCTGCTTGAAGTGGTCGAGGTCGATCATCATGAAAGCGATCGCCTTGTGATGGCGCCGCGCCCGCTGCATCTCCTGCAGGAACCGCTGCGCCAGCGCGCGCCTGTTCGGCAGCTTGGTCAGCTCGTCGGTGAGCGCGTTCTCCTCCTGCGCCTGAAAGAGCTGCGCATGCCGGATGGCGATCGCGGCCTGAGACGCGACACCGTTGAGCAGGTCGGCCTGGTCCTCGGTGAGCTCGCGCCATGTGTTGAGGTAAAGCTCCATCGCCCCCATGAGCTGGCCGGAGCGCTGCACGGGGATGATCAGGGCGTGCTGCGGATGGCCGCCTCCCTCGATGCCGGGAGCCGTCTTCTCGTCCAGCTTCACCACCAGGGGGCGCATCGCGGCGATGGCGGTGCGGACCGGCTCCTCCTCGATCTTCCGGATCGAGCCGCGAGCTCGGTGGGCGAGGTTGTACTCGCCTTCTCGTTTCATGTCCGTCTTGCCGGGCTCCACGAGGTACATGGCGCCGGCGACGGCGCCCATGATCCGGCCCGCGTGCGTCAGAGCCACGTTCAGGACCTCCTCCAGGGCGAGCGAGGAGTTGACCGCCGAGGCGATCGCCAGGAGCAGCGCGGCGCGATCGCGCGCCCCGCTCTCGTCTTCGAGCGCTGCCTGGAGGTCCCTGGTCGTCCCACGGAGCCTCATGAGCGACACGGTGAGGAGCAGGAAGGCGAAAACGAGCAGCACCGAAGTGATCAGCAGTACGCCCGCCAGTTCCAAAACCATGCCTCCCGGCGCTGAAGTTGTCATAGGTTAACGCTCGGGCCTGGGAGTTGGTTCGGCTCTAAGGCTATACTCGGGCCAATCGAGCCCCTCTCATTCGACGACCTCCCACTAGGCGGTGAGTGGACCACCCGCCGCCGCACCATTTCGGATTCAGAGATCGCGCTGTTCGCCGGGATCTCGGGTGATTTCTCACCGCTTTCGATCGAATCGGGCCACGGTCAGGCCCGCCTGGCGCCCCCCACCCTGGTCGTGGCGGTGGCGGTCGGCCTCGGCACCATCGACATGCCGGTCCCACAGGTCGAGGAGTGGGAATGGCTGAACTGGAAGTTCCCCCGGCCCATCCGCGCCGGCGACACGATCTACGCCCGCTGGACGCTGACCCAGAAGCGGCCCCCGGTCGGGGGTGCCCCCACCTCGATCGTCGTCTGGAGGGTGGATGTCCACACAGCCGATGGCGCCCTGTGCGCTGAAGGCGAGGTCGGAGCCAAAGTCAGGCGCCAGGCGGGAGCCAGGGACCGCGAACGCCCGACCGAAGCCGCAACCACATCCGCTGCGGTCGCAGCGGCGCCGAGAAGGCGCCGGCGCCGGCGCCCCGCCGGGGCCGGGGCCAACGGGCCCCTGCCCGAGACCCCCGCCATCGCCGCCCCTCCCGCCCCGGCCGCCAAGCAAGAGCGGGCCGCAGGAGCCCCGAGAAGGCGGCGCCGGCGATCCCGAGCGGCCAGCTCCACAGCGGCTCGCGATGGGGAGACCGCGGCGGCAGCGCAGGCGCCCGCCCCAGAACCAGTCCCTACCGCGACGCCGGCCCCCTCGGGCTCAGCCGCGCGAGGCGGCCTCAGCCGGGTCATCCGGCGCCTGCGCCGAACCTGAGGTCCTACGCTTCCAGCGCTTCCAGGTACTCGATGACCCGCCGCGTCAGCTGCGACGGCGTCGACGCTCCGCTGGTCACGCCGACCTTTTTCACCCCCGTAAACCAGCTCAGGTCAAGTTCCTCAAGACTGTCCACCAGGTAGGCCGGCTTGTTGGCGAGCTTCTTCACGACTTCGACCAGGCGCAGCGAGTTTGACGAGCGGGGGCTGCCCACGACGATGACCACATCGACGTGCTGGGCCGCCTCGACCGCCGCCTCCTGGCGCTCCTGGGTCGCCCGGCAGATCTCGTTGTGCACCTCGGCCTGCGGGTAGCGGGCTTTGACGCGGCCGATCAGGTCCTCGGTGTCCCAGACAGACAGCGTGGTTTGGCACGTGACCGCGATCCGATCGCCCTTCAGCTCGAGCGCGTCGATGTCCTCTGGATCCTGGACCAGGTACACCTTGCCCGGCGCCTCGCCGACCACGCCTTCCGGCTCCGGGTGACCTTTCCGTCCGATGTACACGACCTCGTAGCCCTTTTGCGCGAGGTCGGCCACCAGCTCGTGGGTGCGGACGACGTCCGAGCAGGTGGCGTCGACCGGGTTCAAGCCCAGCTCCACGGCGCGCTGCTTGACCTGCGGCGACACACCGTGGGCGGTGAAGATCACGGTCCCTGCCTTGATCTGGTCCAGCCCGGCGAGCCGATCTGGCTGGTCGACCAGGGCGATGCCCTGCTGCTGCAGGTCGTCGGTCGCGTGCGTGTTGTGCACGAGCATGCCCAGCATGTGCACCGGCCCGTCCGTCTCCTCGCGCACGCGTTTGGCGATTCGAAAGGCGTCCACCACGCCGTGGCAGTAGCCGCGGGGCGTGATCTTGACCACTTCCATCTGAAATGGAGTTTACGAGGAGGTGCTAGCTGATCCCGGCGAACAGGTCGTCTTCCGGGAGCGATGAGCCAGGATCTCCACGCACCAGCTGGTAGTACTCGGTCCCGAAAGCCAGCTCGTAGATCTGGCTCGCCATCGTGGTGAACCACGAGTTGGGATCGTTCTGGCTCGAGTGCGCGCCGAATGCCTTGCGCTTGTCCTGGACATAGTCATGGACGTCGATGCGGGCCGTCACGAGCTCGTCCGGCGTGCCGGCGATGCGCATGTTGGAGTTCTGTTGCTGCGCAGCCTCTTCCGGCATCTGCTTCATGAACTCTTCCATCATCGAGCGCGGAATCGCGGTGTAGTAGAGCTTCTTCGGCTCCCAGCCTTCACGCTGGAGCAGGTCCAGGGCGGCATTCGTGACGTAGTGCGCCTTGATGTGGTCCGGGTGGCCGTACACGCCATCTTCGGCATATGTCACGACCACGTCAGGGCGCTCATCGCGGATGATCACCGCAAGCCTGGCAGCGGCTTCGTCGAGTGGCGCCTGGTGAAACGACCGCGGGTCCTTGTTGTCCGCGGTGTCGACCATGCCTGAGTCTCGATAGCCGAGGAACTCGATTCGATCGACCCCCAGGATCTCTCCGGCGGCCTTGAGCTCCCCGGTCCGGATCTCGCCGAGACGCGGGCGCGATGCGTCCACGTCCATGTTGTAGATCTCGCCCGCCTCACCACGTGTCGCTGTCACCAGCACCACGCGATGGCCGTGCGCCTTCGCCTTCATCATCACGCCGCCCGTCGAGATCGCCTCGTCGTCGGGATGCGCGTGGACGAGCAGAAGGGTTCCCATTTTCAGTCTGAGTGCGCCCCGCGCGCGCCCGGCGCCCCTCCGACAAGCACGTCGGCGAGCTGCTTGATCCCGCCGCGGCCAGGTCCTGGAATCGTTCGGTCGGCCGCCGCGATCACCTCGGGCGGCGAACCCTCGACTGCGATACCGAGTCCAGCCCACGCGATCATCGACGCATCGTTGCGCCCGTCACCCACCGCCACAGATTGATCTTGCGGGATTCCGAGCCTCTCGCACATGAAGGCGAGCGCCGAGGCCTTGTCGCTCTCGACGCTCGTGAACTCGAGATAGGTCGGCACGGAGGTCGCGACGTTCAGCCTGCCCTCCCATCTCTTGCGAGCTTCTGGCAACAGCGCGTCCAACCTCTGTGCGGTCGAAACGATCACCAGCTTGGGCGTGGTCGGCCCCATCGCCGCGTCGAGGTCACCGACCACATGGATCTCCATTCCGGCATGGTTCGCGTACTCATGCGCTTCGGGCCTGTCACGTTCGACGATGAGCCGGTCGTCGCGATATGCCTGGACGTGCAGGTCGCGCTCGCGAGCCAGGCGGATGACCTCCATCGCGAGGTCGTGCGTGATGCCGTGGTCGAACACGGTGCTTCCATCGGGCATCCTGACCTGCGCGCCCTGGTAACAGATGATCGGTCCGTCCAGCCCGAGCTTCTTCACCCAAGGCAACGTGCCCGGAAAGGGACGGCCGGTGCACGCGACAACCGTCACGCCCGCGCGGATGATCTGATGCAGAGCCTCCACGTCCCGCGGGTCGAGGTTCAACTTCATGTCGAGGATCGTGCCGTCGAGGTCGAGGGCCACCAGCTTGTAGCGAGTCGCTAGAGGCACGGTGCGAAGATTCCGTGCCGGGCCTCTACAGCTATCTCTTGGCCTCGGGGTTGAGGAGGTTCGGCGGACGCCCGCCGCGAACGGCCGTCGCCATGTTGCGTGCGGCCATCGCTGACATCTCTGAGCGCGTGCGGACCGTGGCGCTCGCGATGTGCGGCGCGAGCACGACGTTGGGATTGGAGATCAGGCCAGGGTGGACTGCAGGCTCACGCTCGTAAACGTCCAGGCCCGCCGCGGCGATCTTCTTCGCGTTGAGCGCCTCGACCAGAGCGGCCTCGTCGACGACCGGTCCACGCGAGGTGTTGATGAGGATCGCGGATGGCTTCATCTGCCCGAACTGAGGCGTGCTGAGCAGGTGGTGCGTCTCCTGTGTCAGGGGCACGTGCACCGAGACGAAGTCCGATTCCGCGAGCAGCCGGCCGAGGTCGACCCGAGCCGCATTCAGCTCCCGCTCGGCGTCCGGAGGCAGAGGCTGCGGGTCGTAGTAGAGCACGCGCATGTTGAATCCCTTGGCGCGGTGGGCGACGCCGCGGCCAATCCGCCCAACCCCGATGAGGCCAAGCGTGGCGCCGTGCACGTCAGCGCCAAGCATCATGTCGATCGCCCAGCCCCTGAACTGTCCCTGGCGGGTGAAGTTGTCGGCTTCCACAATGCGGCGAGCAGTCGACATGAGCAGCGTGAATGCGAAATCGGAGGTCGCGTCGTCGAGCACGCCCGGTGTGTTGGTGACCATCACCTTGTGCTCAGTGGCGGCGGCGACGTCGACATTGTCGAATCCGACCGCGACGTTGCTGACGATCTTCAGCCCGGGAGACGACAGCACCGTCTCCCGAATCGGGTCCATCAGCTGGCTCACGATCCCGACACAACCTTCGGCCGCCTGCCTGATGCTCGCCTCGTCCAGCGGGCCGTCGGCCGGATAGGCGATCACCTCGCCGGCCTCGGCCAGGATGGCAGGACCGGGATCGAGGATGGGGTGCATCAAAAGGATCCGAGGTCGGCCCGCCGCGCTCATGGGTTCAACCCGAGCTCCTCTGCAATCGGCTTCAGCGCATCGCGGACGATCTCCACGTGCTCGTCGAAGGGTATACCGAGCGCTGCCGCGCCTGCGATCAGCTCCTCACGATGCACGCCACGAGCGAACGCTTTGTCCTTCATCTTCTTGCGCACCGTGCTCGGCTCGACCGCGCCCAGCGACTTGTCAGGCTTGACCAGCGCGCACGCGATGATGAAGCCGCACATCTCGTCCACCGCGTTGAGCGCTCTGCGGATGTTCGAGTCGCGAGGGACGTTCAGGTAGTCGGCGTGGGAGGCGATGTCGTCGAGGATCTCCTCGGGCCAGCCGCGATCGCGCAGCATCTGTATCCCGCGCATCGGATGCAGCTCGGCAGTCGGGCCTGACTCGTAGTCCCAGTCGTGTATGAGGCCCAGCACCGCCCAGCGTTCCTCGTCCTCTCCAAAGCGCCGCGCGTACGCGCGCATTGCGGCCTCGACGCTGCGCATGTGGCGCCGCAGCTGGTCGCTCTTCGTCATCGAGGTGACGAGCTCCCAGGCATCCTCGCGAGTCGGCGCGGTCAAAGGTGAGACCAGGGGGCCGGCCGAGAGATTTGGAGATCCAGGTGGCCCGAGCCGAAGGCAGGGGTGGACCGAGGAGGAGCGCACACCTGTGGGGTCCCCGCGCTGTGGTTGCGCGGGGGCAGCGACGAAGGGACGGGCCCCCTAACGCACGGATCGGGCCGCATGGGCTCCAAAGATCCGGCCGGCATCCCTGGGCTCACCTTTAAATCAGGATCTCCCTCAACGCCGACAGCAGTCGCTCGTGTTGGGCGCGCGTCCCGATCGTGATCCGGAACCAGCCTTCAATCGGGTCCAGATCGTAACGGCGGATGAGGATCCGGCGCTCGCGAAGAGCATCAGCGACGGCGGCGGCCGAGTTACCCGGTGCCGGCTTGACGAAGACGAAATTCGCCTCCGACGGCGAGTGTTCGAAGCCAAGCTCGGCCAGCTGGTCCTCCAGCCACACCCGTTCCTTGACTACGTGCTCGACGATCTTGCGATGGTGCTCGGTGTCCTCGATCGCTGCGCGTGCTGCGACGATGGCGAGCCGGTCGACGTTGTAAGAATCCTTCACCGCGTGGAGCGCGGCGATGAGCCCAGGGCTTCCCAGGGCAAATCCGATCCGCATCCCGGCCAGCGAATACGACTTGGACATCGTGCGCACGATGAGAAGGTTTTCGTGTTTCGCGAGGAGCGGAAGCTGCGACTCCACAGCGAAGTCGACGTATGCCTCGTCCAGCACGACCACGCCTTGCGATCTGAAAAGCACGCGCTCGACCGACGGGCCGGCGTGCCACGTCCCGGTGGGCGAGTTTGGGTTGACCAGGAACTTCAGTGGAGCCGGGTCATCCATGAGCTCGGTCGACCAGGTGAACATCTCGCCGCTCGGGTTGGGCGAGGGCACCGCGTCGTGGACCAGGCAGAGCGTCACGAACAGCGGATACGTGGGGGTCGGGTAGGCGACGCGGTCACCCGCGCCGGCGAACGCGCGGAAGCACATCTCGATCAGGTCGTCGGCGCCATTTCCAACACAGACCTGCGCCTCATCGAGGCCGAAATGCTTCGCGATCGCGCGCCGCGCCGGCGCGGCGGTCGGGCTTGGATACAGGCGAAGCGACTCGCCGGCCGCCGCCTTGATCGCCTGGATGACGTGTGGGGAAGGCGGCAGCGGTGACTCGTTGGTGTTGAGCTTGACCCAATCCTCGCCGTCGGGCGGCTGCTCGCCTGGGACGTAAGGCTTGAAGCCCTGAAGGCCCTTTCTTACGAAGCTTTTCGACATTCGAGCAGAAATGTTTCCAAGGCGAGACGGGGGCTGACGTTCTGTTCCAGATACCCGAGCGTGTCATACGACAGCTCGAGCAGCCGGGCCCAGGCGCCCTGCTCGCGGCCCCGGCTGGCGAGCATCCGCTTGCGCAGCTCGATCTGCCAGCTCGCGATCGCGAAGAGCGCAGGGTCCTCAGCCTCGCCCTCGGTCCGCCGCCAGGCCATCTGGCCGGAGTCCAGCTCGGCCGCCACCCGCAGGGGCACGTCGGCGGGCGCGCCGAACACCTCTTCGAGGCGGCGAGTCCAGTTCTCGTGGAGCTCGATCACAGCTTCATCGCCGGCCACTCGCACCGCCCAGCCAGGCCTGCCGCGCGCGAGCTCAGCGACAACCTTCGCCCGGCCGGCGGCGACCCCCTGCCGCGCCAGCAGCTTTTCGATCTCTGGGGAGGGCACCGGATGAAAGAACACGCGCTGGCATCGGGACACGACGGTGGGCAGCACGACGAACGGGTTGAGGCTCGGCGTGGTGAGGACGATCACGCGGTGAGGATGCGGCTCTTCGAGCGTTTTGAGCAGGACGCTCTGGTCCTGGTCCCGCAGGCGACCGACGTTGGCGACCACAGCCACACGGCGCGCTCCGACCGCGGGCTTGAGGTTCAAGAAGGCCTGGAGAGACAGCTCGTGAAACTCGGGCGGCTTGTCGGGCAGGAGCCTGATCTCGTTGATCGAGAGCGGCTTGATCCGGTCGTCTTCCCAGTAGTCGGGATGGCGGGTGAGCGCAGCCTCGGGCAGGAGGGAGGCCGCGAGAGCGCGGCCGGCGCTCGTCTTGCCCAGTCCCGACTCACCAACGAACAGGTACGCGTGAGCCAGCCGGCCGCTGACGGCCTGCGACCGCAGCTGCTCGAGCGCCTGAGCGTGTCCGACGATCCCGTCGAAGAGATCGGTCACGGTGTCTGAGATTGCGCTGCTCGCCGGGCTTTCGTCTCGCGCTCGATCTCCAGGCGCTGCGCGCGGCCCTGCAACCACACCTCCCGGATCCGCTGCAGCGCGGTCAGGTTGGTGAGCACGGCCAGCAGGAACACGACCGCGTAGAGCACGACTCCGCCGAAGATCAGTCCGATCACGGTCACGACCACCCGCTCCGGCCGGGCAAAGATTCCGGAGTCGCAGGTGAAGCCGAGGCTCTGCGCGCGCGCCCTCACGTAGCTGACGAGGAACGACCCGGCGAGGGCAGCGAGCGTCGCGAGCACCAGCCATTCCTGGAGCGGGCCACCCGCGCTGACGAAGTAGGCGGCGAGCCCGAGGTAGATGGCGCCCTCCGAGTACCGGTCGAGCGTGGAGTCAAGGAAGGCGCCGTACGGATAGCTCTTGTGAGTCGACCGCGCCAGGGCTCCGTCGAGGATGTCGCACGTGCCGGCGAAAATCAGCACCACGCCGGCCCAGCGCAGCTGGCCGAGGGCGGCCAGCGCGGCAGCCACGAAGGTCAGGACGAGGCCGACCACGGTGACCTGGTTCGGCGTCAAGGGCACGCGACCGACGGCCGACATCAGGGCTTCCGCCCTGCGCCGGACCCAAGCTTCAAACCGCGTGGTGAACATGGCTTACCTCAGTCTGTGTTGATGGTTGCTTTGCCGCGTGCCGTGCTTCCTCGTACACCTCGATCACCTGCGACGCGACCTCTTCCCAGGCGTAGCGGCGGGCTTTGTCGTGACCGTAGGCTCCCATGCGCCGCCGAAGGTCGGCGTCCCGGGCCAGGATGATCAGAGCCGCGCCCAGCTCGGCCCACCCCTTCGGGCGGACGGTCAGGCTGTCGCGGCCGGGCTCGAGCACAGACATGTAGCCGGGGACCTCGGTGGCGACCACCGGGAGGCCCGAAGCCATCGCTTCCAGGAGGACGATCCCGAAGCTCTCGGCGCCGGTGGCCGGGGCACAGAAGATGTCGGCGCTGTTGTAGTAGCGAGGCTTGACCGAGTCCGGCACGAAGCCCGCGAGCACGACGTCAGGGAGCCGGTGCCGGGCGATGTACGACTCGACCCTGCCCCGCAGGGGGCCGTCGCCGACGACGATGAGCCGGGTCTGCGGAACGCGCGCCTTCATGAACTCGTAGCCGCGCAAGAGATCGCCGAGGCCCTTGCGCTTCTCGAGCCGCCCGACAAACAGGATGTTCACGCTGTCGTCGCGCAGGTGCCGGATCGGAGAGAGGCCTGGCTTGAACACGTTGACATCGATTCCGTTCGGGATCACTCGCAGCGGGAAGTCAGGAAAGTAGCGGTTGAAGAAGGTTCGTGCCGGCTCGCTGACCGCGATGCCCCGGTGGATCCGATCGAGGTACGGCTGCAGGATGCTCCGGCCGTAGTAGTAGCCGATGTTCGAGTGCGAGAAGGCGTGAAAGGTTCCGACGTTGGCGGTGGTCGACGTCTGCAGCATGGTGATTGGAAGCGCAGGCATCAGTGGCTCGTGGAAGTGAAGAACGTCGAAACGTTCCTCCTCGATGATCGCGGCCACTCGATTGGCCAGGTGAAAGCTGAGGGTGATGCGTGCCACGGAGTCGTTGACGGGAACGGCGATTGGACTTCCGATTCGGTAGAACTCGCGAGTGTCGAAGTCGATGTCGGCTCGGCTCGACGGAGCGAAGATGCGCACCTCCTGGCCGCGGCTTCGCAGCTGGCCCGCAAGGTACCTCACGTGATCGGTCACTCCGCCTGGCGAAGCGAAGTCGTACGGGGAGACCAGCCCGACCTTCATGACGCCATCACGGTGAACCGTCCCAGATGCGATGCGGAACGTGCCACTGCTCGGGATGGGCCTGGATGAACGTCTCGATCCTGCGGAGCACCTTCTCGGTCGCCCGCACCTGATCCGCTTTCGGGTCGGCGGTCTCTTCCACCATCACGAGCGGAGTCGCCAGCGCGAGATAGCTGTCGTCCGGAAGCCTCGTGACGCAGACCGGAAGCAGAGGCGCGCCAAGGCGCCGCGCGATGGCCGCCGGACCCAGCGGTATCGGCGCCGGGCGTCCAAAGAACGGCATCACGTGACCTGTGCGGGTGATGTCCCGATCGATCGCTGTGATGACCATCTCCTCGTCTCGCAGCGCTTGAAGCACCTTGCGGATGCCGCCAACATCGAGAGTCAGGACGCTGATGCCCAGGCGCGCCCTCGTGTCCCGATACCATTCGAAGAGCGCGCGCGGCTCGAGCTCCTCGGCAAAGAAGCTCACCGGCGCCAGAGTTGCCGACCAGATGGCCGAAACCACCTCGTACGAGCCCATGTGACATGACACCGCGAGGATCCCCTTGCCGAGCGCTCGGGCTTCCTCCACGTACTCCATGCCCTCGACCCTGAGGCGCGAGCGCATCGCTTCCACGTTCGTCCGCGGCAGCATCATCAGGTCGGCGTACGCCTTGGCGTGGTTGCGAAAGTTGAGCCAGGACAAACGCCGCAGCTCGTGTTCGTCCTGCTGCAGCTCCGGGCAGGCGACCCTCAAGTTGTAATCGAGACGCGGGCGCGCCAGCGGCGAGAACAGCCACGCGAACCGAGCCGCCAAAACTGCAAGCGCGTAGGCCCAGGATCGCGGCAGCCGCTCGACCACGGACTGCACGGCCTTGAAAGCGCGGTAGCGCCACACTCACTCCTCCCCGAACATGGGGCGGAACGCGTACCACTGTTCCGGACGCTCCTGGATGAACTCCTCGAAACGGCTGACGACGCGCTGCATCAAGCCCTCTTTCGTCTCCCCGGTTGCCCACGTGAGCGAAGGCTCGAGATGGACGTGGTGGCGGCCGGGCGTGGTGGCGTACTGGCACGCCGGCATCAGTGCCGCGCCGGTCTTGAGCGCGATGGCCGCGGGACCGCCCGGAACAATCGAGCGGCGGCCGAAGAATCGCACGGTCACGCCTGGCCCCTGCTCGAGATCGCACAGCAGGGCGACGATGGAGTTGGCCTCGAGCGCCCGCGTGATCGCCCGAACAGCGGACCGACCCAGGGCGATCACGTCCAGGCCGAAGCGCCGGCGCGTGCGGACGACGGCGTCGTTCAAGGAGCCCGGAAAACGCTCCGCCACCGCGGCGATGGGATAGCCCAGGGCGCCGGCGTAAGAGCCGGCCATGTCCCACGAGCCCATGTGCGGAACGGCCATGATCGCGCCGCGTCCTTTGGCTAGCGCGGCATCGAGATGGTCGCGGCCGTCGATCGTCATGCGTTCGATGAGCTCATTGGGAGTGAGGCTGCCCATGAGCACGAAGTCCATGAGCATTCGCCCGTAATTCTGGAAGGCGCGACGGGCGACCCGCGAAACCTCGGGGTCGGAGCGGTCGCGGCCGAGCGCGGCCGCGTAGTTGTCCAGGGCCGCGCGGCGCTGAGCGGCGCTGAGCCAGAACCACGCCGTCCCGCCCGGCGTCGCTGCGGCGTTCCGCAGGCCCGGGGGAAATACGCGCAGTAAGCGCGCACCGGCCCTGTAGCTACCGCCGAGCAGCGGTAGTCGCGGGCTTGGCGCGGGCCGGTCGCCGGCCGTTGGTACCCGCCTTGCCACCTTCGATGAACTCCTCCACCAGGCGCCTGGCGTCGTTGTCGCTGTACTGCACCGGCGGCGACTTCATGAAGTAGGAGCTGGGGCCCTCGAGGGCGCCACCGATGCCGCGGTCGAGAGCCAGCTTGGCGCAGCGCACGGCGTCGATCACGATTCCCGCCGAGTTGGGCGAGTCGTGCACCTCGAGCTTGAGCTCGACGTTCAGCGGCACGTCACCGAAGGACCTGCCCTCCAGCCGGATGTACGCCCACTTGCGGTCGTGCAGCCAGGGCACGTAGTCCGAGGGACCGATGTGAACGTTCTCCGCCCCGACGTCGTAGTCGAGCTGCGAGGTGACCGAGCGGGTCTTAGAGATCTTCTTCGACATCAGCCGGTCGCGCTCGAGCATGTTCAGGAAGTCGGTGTTGCCGCCGAAGTTGAGCTGATAGGTGCGCTCGAGCTTGACGCCGCGATCACGAAACAGGCGCGTCAGCACGCGGTGAATGATCGTCGCGCCGACCTGCGACTTGATGTCGTCGCCGATGATCGGGAGGCCCTTCTCTTCGAAGCGCTTCTGCCAGTACGGCTCGCGAGCGATGAACACAGGGATGCAGTTGACGAAACCGACGCCCGCCGCAAGCGCCTGCTCGACGTACCACTTGGTCGCCTCTTCGGATCCGACGGGCAGGTAGCTGACCACCACATCGGCCTTCGTCTTCTTGAGGATCCCGACCACGTCGGAGGTCTCCCCGGGCGCCTTCTGGACGATGTCCGCGAGGTACTTCCCGATGCCGTCGTGGGTCATGCCGCGCTGGACCTTGACCCCTGAAGCTGGGACGTCGCTGAATTTCACCGTGTTGTTGGGGCCGGCGAAGATCGCCTGCGAGAGGTCGAGGCCCACCTTCTTCTTGTCGATGTCGAACGCGGCCACGAACTCGATGTCGCTGATGTGGTAGCCGCCGAGATTAACGTGCATGAGGCCCGGAACGGCATCCTTTCCGGAGGCCTTGCGGTAGTAGTGCACTCCCTGCACGAGCGAGGAGGCGCAGTTGCCCACCCCGACGATGGCGACGCGCACCTTGCCATTGCGATGGCCATTCCTCTGGCCGTTTCGTTGACCGTTTTTCACGCCCGAACCTCCTCACGAACATTCACTCGATCTTTGATTCCAAGCAGCTGATCCAGGCGCGCACGCTCGCGCGCGATGTTTTCGACATCCAGGGAGCAGTAGACCTGCCGGCCGTCGCGCCGCGTCCGAACCACACCACCGACTCGCAGCATCCTGAGGTGCCAGGAGATTCGCGGCTGGCTCATGCGCAGGTGCACGGCAAGGTCGTTGACGCTCTCCTCGCCCACCGCGCCGAGGCGCTCAAGGATGCGCAGCCGGGTGGGGTTGGCGAAGGCCAGAAAGTGGTCCGGGAGCTCGTGCCGCTGGCTTGGGAGAAACATAAAGCTTCCTTTATTCGAGTCTAATGCATAAAGGGTTGGTTATGTATCGGAGGCCCCGGTAGCCGGCTCGCGGCGTGTGGATCGGGCCATTCGGGCCCCGGTGGCGGCGTCGCGGCCGATGGATCGGGCCATTTGGGCCCCGGTGGCCGCATCCGGTGGGTGGTCGCTAGCCGATGTTGATCGTCACAGTCGCGCTGGTCGAGCAGTTGGAGCCAGCGCTGCACGGACTGCCATCCGTGAGCACCAGGATGAAAGGTGGGTAGCTTCCAGCTCCCCGTTGCGCCCCAACCGTGATCACGACCACAGACCCCCTGGAGTTGACCGAGAGAGTGGTATTCGGTGGCAGAGCGCCCTTGCCCAGCGCGACCTTGGGCACTCCCGCGCCACCTGAGTACGGCAGTGACAAGACCATCCCACCTGTGGGCACGCTGAAGGTGCCGCCCTTTAGCGAAATGTGCGGGAACACATTGAAAGCGACTTTGATGACGCCCGTGGCGCCCAGCGCGTCCGTGAGCTTGACTGAAAATGAAAAAGACGATGCCTGCGTAAACACGCCTGCTAGCGAGAGTCCATTCAGGCTGGTGTTTGGCGGCAGCGCTCCGCCGGCCGCATATTGGTAGGGCGCAAGGCCGCCAGCCTGGGAGCCAAACCCGCCGCAGACCGTGTCGCAGCCCTGTTCAACCGAGCACGGAGATGCTTCGCAGCTACCTGATACCGACAGAGCCGGCACGATGGTGACTGCCTTCGCGACCTCGGCCGGGGCGCCGGCAGAATCGACGGCTTTCACGGAAAACGAGAAGGCGCCGGCCGCGTTCGGGGTTCCGGTGATTGAACTCCCTGAGATCGCAAGTGGCGTCGGCAGGGTTCCGGAGCTGATCGACCAGGTGTACGGCGGGGTGCCGCCGGAGGCCGTCAACGCGACGGCGGGGTAGGCGATGCCGACCTCTCCCGTCGGGAAGGCCAGGCTTCCGATGACCAGCGGCGGCGGGGAAGGCCGCGGAGCTACTGACGGGGCCGTCGACGGTCCGACGACAGGGGTGGGAGACGGCGGACGTGTTGAAGCAGTCGGCTCAGTGCCTGGGGTCGTGGCGGCCGGGCTCTCAGACCCTGCCGAAGGGCTCACCTGGGATACGGGGCTGGGGCCCAGGGCGGCCGGACCGCGGCCGCATCCGCTGACGACGATGACCAATCCGGCGATGAGGGCTGCCGAAGCCCTGGCTAGCGTCACGCCCTCATAACGCACCGTAGGTCGGGCGGAGTCTATAGCGGGGTTAGGGGTGGCGTACCAAATTAAGAAATTCCGCGCGCGTACGCGGGTCTTTGCGGAAGGTGCCGAGCATGCAGGACGTGATCATCTGCCCGCCCGGCTTCTCCACGCCACGCATCTCCATGCACAGGTGCCGCGCCTCGACCACCACGCCGACGCCCCTAGGCAGCAGCGTTCCGTTGAGCGCCTCCGCTATGTCCTTGGTCAAGCGCTCCTGCAGCTGCAGACGGTGCGCGAAGACGCCGACCAGCCGGGGGATCTTGCTCAGGCCGACCACTTTCCCCTTGGGGAGGTACCCGACATGGCAGCGGCCGAAAAAAGGCAGCATGTGGTGCTCGCACAGGCTGTAGAAGGGAATGTCCTTGACCACGACCATCTCGTCGTAGTCCTGGTCGAACACCGCGCCGGCGATGACGTCTTCGGGCTGCACCCCGTAGCCGTCTGTGAGCTGGCGCAGCGCCCTGGCCACACGCGCCGGCGTCTCCTTCAGGCCGGCGCGCTCCGGGTCCTCTCCAAGCTCGGCCAGGAGCGCCTCGATCAGGTCTGGGATCTGGTCGCCGAGGCGGGGCTGGGACTTGGCCATGTTCTGAATGCTCACACAATTGATGGGTGGACGCGGTCGAAGCGGCGCAGGCCCTGTCGGAGATCGGCTACCTGCTGCGGCAGGATCCCGAGCAGCGATTCCGGGCCAAGGCGTTCTCGGCGGCGGCCTGGTCGCTCGCTGTGGAGCGGCCGGACCTCGCCTCGCTGCACAAAAGCAACGGCCTGACGTCGCTCGAGGGGGTCGGCGCCGGCATTGCCAAGGTGCTGGCCGAGCTCATGGAAACCGGCCACAGCCGGTACCTCGACCGGCTGCGCGAGCAGATGAAGCAGCCGGCCCAGCCCGACGAATCCGTGCTCGACTTTTCCCGGTACCAGGGCGACGTCCATTCGCACTCGAACTGGAGCGACGGCAGGGCGACGATGCTGGAGATGGCGCGCGGCGCCGAAGCCATGGGCTACCGATACCTGGGAGTGACCGACCACTCGCCTCGAATCAAGGTCGTCAACGGGCTCGACGCCGAGCGGCTGCTGGCGCAGTCTCGCGAGATGGCCGAGGTCCAGGCGCAGGTCCCGAGCGTCACCCTCCTGCAGGGCATCGAGGTGGACATCCTCGAAGACGGCGCGCTCGACCTGCCGGACATGGTCCTCGAACTGCTCGACGTGGTGATCGCCTCGCCCCACGTCAAGCTCCGCCAGGAGCCGGCAGCCATGACGGAGCGCATGCTGCGCGCCGTCTCGCACCCGCACGTCGACGTGATCGGCCACCCGACCGGCCGGCGGCCGGGTTCTCGCGAAGGCGCGACCTATGACTTCGAAGCCGTCTTCAAGGAGGCCGCTCGGAACCACGTCGCGCTGGAGATCGACTGCGACCCTGCACGCATGGACCTCTCCCCGGAGATGGCGCGGCTTGCTCTAGAGCTAGGCTGCAAATTCGCGCTCGACGCTGACGCGCACGCGCCAGCGGAGTTCGCCTACGTCCCGATGGGTCTATGGATGGCGAGGCGAGCCGGCATCCCTCAAGAGCGGATCTTGAATTTCAAGGCGCTCGAGGCCTTGACTCCGTTCGCAAAATGACTTCAAATTGCAATCATGGGCAAAGCCACGACTGTTCGATTTACCGACGAGTTGTTCGGCCGGCTCGACCAGGCCTCGGCACGCACGGGTCTGCCGGTGAATTCGATAGTCATCGCCGCCTGCCTCGATTGGCTGCAGCGCCACGGCCCTCCCATGGATGTTCCGCTCGGTGGGCCGCATCTCCTGTCGCCGGACGTGCTGCGAGAAGGCTCGGTCATGACCCAGGCCATGGCTGCGCCCCGATGGGCCACCTTGCGGCGCGCAGTCGAACAGGCAGTAGGCAAGCGGCTTCAAACCGCGACGTATCCGTTCGGGGGATTTACACCGAGTGCACAGAAACTGCTCACGCTTGCCCAGACGGAGGCACTCAAGGCCGGCTACTCATACATCGGAACTGAGCACCTGTTGCTCGCCGGATTTGGTGAGGCCGACTTTCATTCAGCGAAGATCCTCAAGGAGCTCGGTGTCGAGGAGGCAGAGGTCCGATCCGCTCTGAATAAGCTGCTGGCCAAGAAGAAACGTGCGGTGCCGACAAAGATCATTCCAACGTCCCGCGTCAAAGTCGTCATCGAGCTCGCCTTCAAGATGTGCCTAACGGCAGGCGATCCTCGCGTGAGCACCGGCCATGTTCTCTTGGCACTGTCGTCCGAGGGCAATGGGATCGCGGCTCATGTGCTCAACGACCTCGGGGCGACACGACAGCGAATCGACTCCGCATTGGCTCAGCTCCCTGAGCCAGAAGGCTGACCCTATTTACTGAGGTGCTTCTGCTCGCCCACCAGGTACGCCTCAGCTAGCCAGGACATGACCTCGTCGTCAACCTCTTCGGGCGTGTGCAGTCGAAACGCGGGCCTGCTGGTTGCGAGGCGAATAGAACTCGATTCGGGTAAAGCGTGGGCTGTCCAACCGGCGGGCGAGCACCACGTGGCCGTCGACCCAACGCCGCCTCAAGCTGAAGGCGGCGAAGCTCATCCGGACCTGAAATGCGATCCGTGTCTTCTCCGGCAGGACGGTGACGGGACCCGACTTCCGGGCGGCGGCCACAAGCCGCTTGAACGTCGCGACCACCTGTGGTTCGCGGCCTGCGAAATGCTCCTCGAGCCGCACGTAGCTGCAGGAGTGCGACTGGTTGCGATTCGCGAAACTCGCGCCCGCAATCGGGGCACGTCCACATCGCTCGCATCGGCGCGCAGCTTACGATCTGGAAAACATGGCCAAGGTCGGAATCATGATCGAGGGCCAGGAAGGCCTCAGCTGGGAGCGGTGGCGCCGCATCTGCCACGACGCCGACACGCTTGGCTTCGACTCGCTGCGCCGGAGCGACCACCTCATCTCGTTGATGGGAGCGCCGGAGCGCGACTGCGTCGAGTGCTGGACCTCGCTCGCGCTCGCCGCCGAGTGGACGAAGCGGATCGAGTTCGGACCGATGGTCAGTCCGATGACCTTTCGCCCGCCTGGGATCCTGGCGAAGATTGCCGCGTCGGTGGACGTCCTTTCGGGCGGCCGCGTGATCCTCGGAGTCGGCGCGGGCTGGAACGAGAGTGAGCATCGGGAGTTCGGCATCCCGTTCTACACACAGAAGGAGCGCTTCGACCTGCTCGAAGAAGGCATCGGCATCATGCGCGACGCATGGAACAAGTCGAACCCCAAACCCGTCCGCAACCCGATGCCGCTTCTGATCGGCGGCAAGGGAGAGAAGCGAACGCTCCCGATCGTCGCGCGCGAGGCATCCGAATGGAACCTGTCGCGGCTCGACGCCGATATGTACAGGCAGAGACGGGACGTGCTCGACGCGTGCTGCCGCGAAATCGGGCGAGACCCCAAGTCGATCCGGCACTCGGTGATGACGAGCTACATCATCGGACGCGATCAATCAGAGCTGCGCGAGAGGGCGGCGCAGGTCTCTGGGATCATTCGCGACTTGAACGGCATGTCGCCTGACGACGTGATCGCAAGCCGCCGGTCACTGTGGTTCGTCGGCACCCCAGAAGAGATCGCCGAGCAGATGCGCGAGCACGCGACTCTCGGCGTCGATCTCTTCATGCTTCAGCACTTCCTGCTCGACGACTCAGATGCGCTGCAGCTGCTGGCGGAGCAGGTGATACCCGCGGTCGCCTGAACTAGTCGCCGGCGAGGTCGCTGACGGAGCGCGGAAACCGCGTGCGCGAGTAGCTGACAGCTCCGTGGGGGACCATCCACGGGATGACATGCACCGAGAACCTCCCCGCCACGACCGCCGGATCCTGCTCTTTGAGGGCGCGCGCCCGCTCCGGCTCGACGTTGAGGATGCTCAGTCCTCGAAACTTCGGATCGGAAAGAGGCCCGGCCGCGATCAGGTGGCCGGCTTCGTGGAGGTCGGCGAGGTGCGCCATGTGAGCGTCCTGAAGGCGGGCCGCCGCCTCCTCATCCAGGTTGGGCGCGTCTGGGCGGAGGATCAGGAGAGCGATGGTGAAATGATCCAATTGCACGCCCATGTGAGTCCGTCGGTCTAGATTAAGCGCGTGGACTTCGAGCTCGACGCATCCGAGAGGGCGTTTCGGGATGAGGTCCGAGCCTGGCTGAAGGCCAACGCTCCCCGCAAGGACGTTCCCGAGGAAGGCCAGAAGGGTTTCATCGATAGCCGCCGCGCCTGGCAGAAGAAGCTCTACGAGGCGGGATATATCGGCATCACCTGGCCCAAGGAGTACGGAGGCCGCGGCGCCGGGTTCATGGAGCAGCTCATCTTCAACGACGAGATGATCCTGGCCCAGACGCCAGAACCCATCAACGTGATCGGGCTCGGCATGGGAGGCCCGGTCGTGATCGCCCACGGCACCGAAGAGCAGAAGCAGCGATATCTCGCGCCGCTTCTTTCGGGTGACGAGATCTGGTGCCAGGGCTTCAGCGAGCCAAATGCGGGCAGCGACCTGTCGGGGTTGCAAACGCGAGCCGAGGACAAGGGCGACCACTACATCGTCAATGGACAGAAGGTTTGGACCACGCTCGCACACGTCGCGAAGTGGTGCATGTTGCTCACGCGCGAGCGCAAGGAAGCGAACCCGCGCGATGGGCTCACCTACCTGCTCGTCGACATGGAGAGTCCTGGCGTGGAGGTACGGCCTCTCGTCCAGATCACCGGGGACGCGGAGTTCAACGAAATCTTCTTCAAGGACGTCAAGGTCCCGAAGTCGCAGGTCCTGGACGCTCCCGGCAACGGGTGGGCCGTGGCGATGACCACTCTGCTCCACGAGCGCGGCACGCTGGGCATGGCGCTGGCAACGCGTGCACAGATCACCGCCGCCGAGCTGGCGGAGCATGCGCGCGAGCTCGGCCGCGGCTCCGACCCGCTGGTCCGGCAGAAGATCGCCCAGTACACGATCGAGGCGCGCGCGCTTCAGCTCAACGGTTATCGCGCTGTGACCGCGGTCAAGCGCAATGGAATTCCCGGGCCGGAGGGCTCGATCTTGAAACTCATGTGGTCCGAGCTCAACCAGCGCATGAGCGAGACGGCGGTCGACATGGCGGGGCCGGCGGGGCAGGTCGGCGACGGCGACGGATGGATCTACCAGTTCCTGCGCTCGCGGGCGAACACGATCGAAGCGGGCACCTCAGAGGTGCTGCGCAACATCCTGGCCGAAAGAGTGCTGGGCCTACCGCGCAGCCGCTAGCGTCTCGGCGGGAAAGCTTTCGTCTTACTGAATAGTTTAATATTCGGCAACTATGTCCCAACCCTCAGCTGAAGAGGCGCTGGTCGCGTACCGGAAATTGCATCGAGCCCTGCTGACGTCGAGCGCGAGCAAGTGGCGTGACCTCGACATCTCGATGCAGCAGCTGCGTGCCATGTTTTTCCTTCGCGACGAGGAACAAGCGACCGTCGGACGCTTGGCGGAGCTCTTCAGCTTCGGTCTTCCCGCGGCCAGCCTTCTCGCCGACCGCCTCGTTCGCGCCGGTTATGTCGAGCGCCGCGAAGATCCCGCGGATCGGCGGCGCGTGCTGCTGAGCCTGACGCGCGTGGGACTACGTCTCGTCACCGATCTCCGCGAGGGCAGCCACTCTGTCCTTCGCCGGTGGATGTCCTCCCTTTCGCCAGAGGACCTGGCAGCGTTGACTCAAGGCTGGCGCGCGCTGGCCGAGGTCGCGTCGCGCCACGGCGCGGTCCTGGAGAACAGCGCCGTATGACCGCAGTCGCAGCACGCGAGGGCGCAACCACTTCCGCGAAGAAGGGAATCGACCGAGGCGTGATGGCCGTTTTTGCCGGCCTGATGCTGGGGTCGCTGGTCGCTTCGCTGAACATGACCCTCGTCGCGCCGGCCCTGCCCACGATCGTGGCAGAGCTCGGCGGAATCGCCGACTACAGCTGGATCCCGATCTCCGCGATGCTCGCTTCGACCATCGTGGTGCCGATCGCCGGCAAGCTCTCCGACATCTACGGTCGCAAGCCCCTGTATATGACCGGCATCCTCGTGTTCGCTGTTGGCTCGGCCCTGTCGGGAATCGCACCGAATTTCTGGTTTCTTGTGTTCTCGCGTTTCGTGCAGGGGGCTGGCATGGGCTTCATCATGCCGCTGTCGCAGGCGATCATCGGCGACATCATCTCGCCGCGCGAGCGCGGCAAGTACCAGGGCGTGATGGGCGCCTCCTTCGGGCTGGCGTCAATCGTCGGGCCGGCAGCGGGTGGATTCATCACCGACCATTTCAGCTGGCGCTGGCTCTTCTTCGTCAACCTGCCTTTCGCGATCCTGACGCTGGTCGTCGTCGCCTTTTACATGCACGTTCCCAACGAGCGCCGCAAGCACGCGATCGACGTCTGGGGCAGCGTCACGCTTTCCATCGGCATCACGTGCGCCCTGCTGGCGACCGTGTGGGGCGGAACGCAGTACGCGTGGAGCTCGTGGCAGATCGTCGCGCTCTATTCAACCGCCGCGGTCTTTCTCGCCGCGTTCGTCTTGGTCGAGAGACGAGCCGCGGAGCCGGTGCTGCCCCTGCGGCTCTGGAAGAGCAGCATCTTCACCTTTTCCAACATCGCCGGCATGGGCGTCGCCATGTCGATGTTCGGCGCCATCTTCTTCCTGCCGGTTTTCGTTCAGGGCGTGATCGGCAACAGCGTCACCAACTCCGGCGCGATCCTGGTCCCGATGCTGGTGGCGATGGTCGTGACGAGCATCGGCAGCGGACAGCTGATCTCGAGGACCGGTCGCTACAAGATCGCCCTGCTCGTCGGCCTCGTGTTGATGGGCGCCGGCTTTTTCATGCTGTCGACGTTCGACGTGAACACGACGAACCAGACCGCGATCGAAGCCATGATCCTGATCGGGCTTGGACTTGGAGTCACGATGCAGACCTACACGCTCATCGTGCAGAACTCGGCCAGCCAGTCCGACATGGCGGTGGCGACATCAGCCACGCAGCTGTCGCGGTCGATCGGCGCTGCCGTCGGCCTCGCGGTCCTGGGCACGATCCTCACCCAGGGCCTCGCGTCTTCGATGTCGAAATATCTGCCCCCGAGCGCGTTGAAACAGCTCCAGGCGTCAGGTAACTCAGCCGCGGGCGCGGTGTTCGACCCGGCGCTGCTGGCGCATCTGCCACCCGCGATCGCCACCGGCATCCGGCACGGGCTTGCGGACGCGCTGCATCCCGTCTTCATGGCCGGCCTTCCGATCATCGCGATCGCTTTCATCGCCACGCTCTTCATCAATGAGCTGCCGCTGCGTCAGACGGCCCATGTCGCGGCCGGGCGCAGAAAAGCAATCGCAGCTGAGGAATGAGTCCCGCGCCCTAAACTAGGCCGCACCTTGGATTCGAGCTCAGTTCACGAGCGACGCATCTTGTGGGCTTTCTGGATAGCGTGCGGGCTGACGGCCGTGGGAGGGGTCGCGCCATTCCTGCTCGGCGGCGGTTCGAACAGGATCAGCGGTGTCGTGTTTCCGTTTGCGCTGGCCGCCGTCGCGCTCGGTGCCTGCGCCCTGCTCTACACGCGGGGAAGGCCAGTCACCACGGCGCTCTACTTCCTGGCCAGCCTGGCCATCGTCTACGGAATTCTCGCCCTGGTCGCGGTGCCGCTCCGACTCGCCGTCATCGGCACCTGCCCACCCGAGCCGGCGCGCTGCGCACTCGGGTTGGAGCGCCCGCTGACCGGAGCCGAGGACACGGCCCTCGCATTCGCGGTCGGGATGGGAATCGTCGCCATCCTCACTGGTTTTTTCGCGCTGGTGATCCTTTACCGCCGCGAGTCGGTGATTCCTCCACCCGCTCCGCCGGCCCGCCGCGTCGAGCCGGTGGCAACAAGCACGCCGGCCGAAACGACGCCCCCTCCTCCGCCCGCGTCCAAACCGGAAATTGCGCCGGTGCCGGAACATGAGCCGGTCGCTGCCGAGCCTGAACCGCAGCTGGAGCTGTCACCGCCGGCCGAAGCGCTGGAGCTGCCGGCCCCCACTCCAGAAGAAGCTGCCGAGCCAAATGTCTCTGCGCCCGCGACCAAGCCCAGACGGCGCCGGACGCCTAAGGCGCCACCGGACGTTCCCACTCCGCCAGCCAGCGACTCTTAGACTCTCGGCTTATGGATTTCGCCTTCTCCGAAGAGCAGGAGATGCTGCGACGCTCCGCGCGCGACTTCCTGGCCAAGGAATGCAGCTCCAAGGTCGTGCGGAAGTTGATGGAGAGCTCCGACACATATGACGAGGGCCTGTGGAAGAAGGTCGCAGGCCTGGGCTGGACCGCGCTCGGAATCCCGGAAGAGTACGGGGGCGTGGGCACGTTTCTCGACCTGGTCGTAGTCCTCGAGGAAGCCGGACGTGCGCTGATGCCAGGCCCGTTCTTCGCCACCATGGGTCTTGCCGTCCCGGCGATGATCGAAGCCGGGACCGAGGCCCAGAAGAAAGAAGCTCTCGGAGCCATCGCGCAGGGCTCGGCTCGCGCCACGCTGGCGTTCACCGAGCCGTCCGGCAAGTGGGACGCCGGCTCTGTGACGCTCACCGCCAAGCCCAGCGGCGGTGGTTGGCAGCTGGAGGGCGTCAAGCAGTTCGTGCCGGACGCTGAGGCCGCGGACTACATGGTCGTGGCGGCGCGAACCCGCGGCGACGGTGAAGACGGAATCTCACTTTTCCTGGTCAAGGGGCGTCCGACGGGTATGACCGTCTCCTCGCTCAAGACCCTGGACCAGACCAGGCGGTGGAGCGAGGTGCGTTTCGATGGGGTCAAGCTCGACGCCGGCTCGCTGATGGGGACGGCCGGCAAAGCGTGGCCGCAGCTGAAGCGCGCGCTCGAATGGGCGACGGCGGCCCTCTGCGCCGAGATGGTCGGCGGCACACAGAAAGTGCTCGAGACCTCCACCGAGTACGCGAAGACTCGCCATCAATTCGGCAAGGCGATCGGCATCTACCAGGCCGTGTCGCACAAGCTGGCCGACATGCTGGTGCTCTCGGAAAGCGGGCGGTCGGCGACCTACTACGCCGCGTGGGCGGTCGACGCCGATGCATCGGACCGCTCCCTGGCGGCGTCGATGGCCAAGGCGTACGTCTCCGACGCTTATCGCAAGGTCGCAGGCGATGGGATCCAGGTCCATGGCGGAATCGGTTTCACGTGGGAGCACGACATGCACCTGTACTTCAAGCGAGCCAAGTCGTCTGAGGTGACGCTCGGTGATGCGACCTATCACCGGGAGCTGGTCGCGCAGTCACTCGACCTGTAACACCACCAAGAATGCTGGCGTGGGTGCTGCTCGCCGCGGCGATCGCCACTGAGGTGGTCGGGACGCTTGCGCTCCGTGCATCGGATGGGCTGAGCCGCCTCGTGCCGACGATCATCACGATCGCCGGCTATGTGGCCAGCTTCGGACTGCTCGCCGTGGTGCTCAAGACGATGCCGGTAGGAATCGTCTATGCCATCTGGTCGGCGGTCGGCGTCGCCCTCGTGGCCGTGCTCGGGAAGGTGCTCTTCGACGACCCCGTGCCTCCCTTGGCGATGGTGGGGATGGTGCTCATCGTCGGCGGGGTCGCGCTCGTCAGCCTGTCAGGCGCTCCAGGGCACTAGCCGGCTGCCAGCAGGCGGAAGACGGCCAGCCCGAAAAGCGCGCAGGCCGGGATGACCAGGCCCCGGAACAGAGCCCAGTAGCCGCTCCACGCTTCCCTCAAGCGATCGAGACGCCGCCCCGAGCCGAAAACCAGCGACCAGTAGATCGGCAGGGCGGCGCCGGTGTTGAGGGCGAGCGCCAGGAGGGCTATCCCCCCTGCTCCCGCCAGCCATGGCTGAAGCGGGGCGGCGCCCCCAAAACCCGCCTGGACGCCCCACAGCGCACCGGCGCCGACCAGGGCGAGCAGCGCGGGCAGGCCAAGGAGGAAGAATGCAGCGAAGCTGACGACGACCATGGCGAGCATCAACGCGAGCGTCGCGATGATGCCGGCGAGACCGGCGGACGCAATCGTGATGCCGGTGGCATTACTTGGGCCTGAGGGCGCGGGGTCGGAGGCAGCCGGCTGAGCCGGATCCGCGGCCGATCCTGTGACTGCAGCCTGGACATCCGACCACGAATGCCAGTGGGCGCCGGTGGTGATCGTGTCCGCAAGGGCGGCCGAAACCCCTGCGATGAGCAAGCCCGCGGCGATCGCGGCTGCGTTGCGGCGGAGAGCCGCGACAGGAAACCATGACCGGCGCCTGCGCGTGCGGCCGAGGCCCGTCTCCATCAAGCGCTCGCGGTCGAATGTGGTCCCGCAAAGGACCGTCAGGGCGAAGCACGCAATGAGGGGCAGGAGCAGGGAAGCCGGCGCCAGCGGCGATCGAAAGACGAACAAGGCAAGGGGTAGGTCGGCCACAGCAGCGGAGACAGGCGAGAGGAGGAATGACCACGCGCCGCCGGCGGCGCCTTCACGTGGAAACAACATGAAGCCGAGCATCCTGCCCATCGCCGCCCAGTACGCCGTGACTGCGGCGACCAAAGAGAAGACCGGCAGCAGGTGCCACGGCGCGGGCTCGCCGAACAGGCTGAGCAGCGCCATGCCCGCGCCCATCCACAGCGTGACCCAAACGGTGCTGACGACAGCGCCGGGCAGGACCTCGAGCCAGATCAACGATGGGTCGTCGACTGGCGTGTAGAGCAAGACCTCCAGCGAACCCTGCGCCTTCTCCCACCAGATGCCGATCGAGCTCTTGATCGACTCCAGGAGCGCAAAGGACATGAAAAAGAGCGGCAGCAACAGGCCGGCCTGGAGCGCGGCGCCGCCGCCGGCGAATCGCTGCGCGACCTCGCCCGCGACGCCCGGAAGCTGTCCGAAAAGCGATGTGCCCGCGACGAGGAGGAGCACAAACGCGTTGAGGTACATGACCCAGCTGAGGTCTCCCCGCCGCCACCACGAGCTCACATAGAAAGGAAGTGCACGGCGAACCAGCTCTCCCTGCTCGCGCAGTGACCCAAACATGCGCGTCGCACGAATCCCTGACACGGAAGGGGCAGCCGGCGACGGAACTTCAGACGGTGTCGCGATCGGCTCCGACATCGCTTCGATGTAGACCGACTCGAGACTCGTCTGCTCCTCTTCGAGCTCGTGAAACGGGGCATCGTGGTCGGCGAGACGGCTCTGCAGCTGCGCAGCGAATTCGGCGCGATCGCGAGTTGACGTATCCCACGGGAGCGAGTACGCCAGGCGCCGGTCTTCGAGCCGGTGATCGAGCGCGTGCTCGCGCAACCACGCTTCCAGGGACTCCGAGTCCGATGGCTTCGCAGCCAGCTGTGCTGCAAAACGCCGCCCCGTGGTGGATTCCCGGCGAAGCTCGTCGAGTGTGCCTGTCGTGACGATGACGCCGCGCCGCATGATGGCGATGCGATCCGCCATGAGCTCGCCCTCACCCAGCACGTGAGTCGTGACGATGAGTGCCGCGCCCCGAGTCCGCTGCTCGCCCAGGTAGTGCCGCATGTCTGCAGCAGCCACCGGATCAAGTCCTGCGGTTGGCTCGTCGCAGAAAATCCAGTCCGGCTCGTGAAGGGTGGCCCTGATGAGCGCCACCTTTTGCGCCATGCCGCGCGAGTACGTGGCGAGCAAGGTGTCGGCTCGATCATCCAGCTCGAATCGTTCGAGCAGCGTCGCGATGCGCTCGCGCCGCACCTTCTCGGGAACTCCGTAGAGGTATCCGAAGCGATCGAGATACTCGGATGCGGTGTTGCGCCCATACAGTCGCGCCTGGTCGGGCACCACTCCAAGCCGCGAGCGAACCTCGTCGAGCTTCGCCGGCAGGCGCAACCCGTCGAGCTCAATCAGCCCCGCATCAGGACGGAGGATGCCGCCGAGACACCGAAGAGTCGTGGACTTGCCCGCGCCGTTCTGTCCGAGCAGGACCAGGATCTCGCCGCGTTCGACGCGGAGGTCGACGCCATCGACGGCGCGCACGTCGCCGAAACTCTTACGAAGGCCCTCGACCCGGATCACTGGGGGTCGGAGTTTACCGCGCTAATCCTTCTGCGGCTGCACTTCAGGGTGCCGGCGGACAAATAGCCGGACGAGCGGAGGCGCCTGGTAGGGCTCGTCGACCTTGGGCACGTCCGGCTCAGGTTCGGCGGATGCGTGGTCGAGCATCTCGCCGATCACGTCTGGAAGCCCGCGGTGTTCGAGGGCTGCCTTCTTGCGGACGCGATCCCAGGCGGCAGTCTCGATGCTGATGCTCGCCTGGATGGTCGTCTTCACGGGTCTGAAACCCGATTCGAGTATATGCCCCGTCCGGTGAATCGGCGGTTTCACTTCAACGCGTCGACGAGCGGCGTCAGGCGGTCCTTGACATCGAAGTGGATCTTCTCTCGAGAGCCCGTGGCGTCGAGCCGCACAAACCGTTTCGGTTCCGCCGCTGCCAGCCTGTCGTACGCCTCCGCCACCTTGCGATGAAACTCGATCGACTCGCGCTCCATGCGGTCCGGCGCCTTTCCGGCGCTCACGTGACGTTCGAGCCCTTTCTCCACCGGTCCTTCCAGGAGGAACGTGACGTCCGGGCGGGGAAAGGTGGGCGGCCAGCTCGTCGGGACGCCCCGAGCCCCACCCTGGTAGGCGAGAGTCGAGTCGTGGTACCGATCCGCGATCACGATCTGGCCCGCCGCCAGCGCGGGCGCGATCACCTCGCCGATGAGCTGGCGGCGAGCCGCCATGAACAGGTACATCTCCGCCTCCGCGTCGAGGACGAGCCCCGCGTAAAGAACGACCTCGCGGATGCGCTCGCCCAGCTCGGTGCCGCCCGGCTCCCGGATAACAACAGGGTCGTGCGTGCTGAGCCACTCGCCCAGCATCTCGACCTGGGTCGTCTTGCCGGACCCCTCGGTGCCTTCGAAGGTGATGAAGAGGCCGCGACCCATACGCGCCGGAAGTTTAGGCGGGTTCTTCGGGGGATAGGGTGATTCGCAGGCGCCGCTGAGGCTCCTTGCCCATGCTGCGAGCGGAGAGCTCGTTCTCGGCCACGAGCTGGTGCTGAAGCCGCCTCAGATAGGCGTTCTGAGGCGAGATCTCAACCGGGCGGAGTGTTGTCTTCACGGTCTTGATGGCGGCCGCGGCCTCGGCCAGCGCGCGGGTCGTCCCCTCGTCACGCCGGTCGACGCCGTAGATCCGCGTCAGGGCGTCGCGCACCTGGGAGACGGAGTTGCTTTTCAGGATGTGAATCGGCAGGCCCCGGCTCTCGGCCTGCCGGAGGCTGTCCGGCCGCCGGCGGTAGTGGTTCTTCAAGGTCAGGACTGCACCGGCTCCGTCGAGGTTGCCGAGCACCCTCACCGGCAGCTCCAGCTCTTTGATCGTCTGCTCGACGTGGTGGCGGCTCACGCCGTAGGGAAAGATGCCGAGCGGCTTGTTCGGCGACGGCGGCGCGGCAGCGGGTTCTGGCGTCAAGAGGACCGGTGCATCCACGTTGGAGATGAGCCGACCCTCTCGCGTGCGCATGCGGATCTTCGGCGTAAGCAGCGGCCCGCGCAGCGCAGTGTCGACCACGTCCGCCAGCGGCATGTGGATGGCGACGCGGTCGCGGTCCTGAATCTCGACCAGCACGTCGAAGGTGGGCGGAGCCTTGCGCTCCAGCACGGACTTCTGTGTGCCTCGCCGGCGCGCCTCCTCGTCGGAAAGGGTCACGCTCTGGATGCCGCCCAGGAGGTCGTTGAGCGTCGGGTTGACCAGGAGGTTCTCGAGTGTCTGGCCGTGTGCGGTGGCGATGAGCTGCACGCCACGCTCGGCGATGGTTCGAGCGGCGGCGGCCTCGAGCTCAGTCCCGATCTCGTCGATGACGATCACCTCGGGCATGTGGTTCTCGACTGCTTCGATCATCACGGAGTGCTGAAGCAACGGAGTTCGCACCTGCATGCGCCGAGCGCGACCGATGCCCGGGTGAGGAATGTCGCCATCACCGCCGATCTCGTTCGACGTGTCCACGATCACCACGCGCTTGCGAAGCTCGTCTGCAAGCAGGCGCGCGCACTCTCGCAACATCGTCGTCTTGCCGATGCCCGGGCGACCGAGCAGCAGGATGCTCTGGCCGCTGACGACGATGTCGCGGATGATCTCGCCGGTACCGGTCACCGCGCGGCCGACGCGCATCGTCAGACCCGTGATGCGGCCTGATCGGTTGCGGATGGCTGAAACCCGATGGAGCGTGCGCTCGATGCCGGCCCGGTTGTCGTCGCCAAACTGCCCGACGTTGTTGGCGACGTGCTCGAGGTCGGAGCCTGACACGGGGTGGTCGGCGAGCAGCACCTCGCGGCCAGGGACGCGAGCCTCCGGTTCACGGCCGAGGTCCAGCACGATCTCGAGCAGCTCGCCCGGATCGGTGCGTTCGTGCAGGGCGCGGGCGAGGTCGGTGGGCAGCGCGCGGGCAAGGAGTTCGATCTCCTCGTCCCAGCGCCCACTCTGCACGCGACCGGCTGAGCTGCCTACCCGCTTGATTGGTTGGGCTGTCATCCGAACGACGGCACCAGTCCTTTCTCGCGCACCGGCACGCGGACGGCAAGCTCTTTGACGAGGAGCAGCTGCGTCAACAACATGCTGAACCCACGCCCGCGCAGGGCGTCGATCATGTGCGAATCATAGTGTCGCAAGCTCGACCAGGCCGGCGCCTCGGAGCCCTTCAGGAGCGAGAGGCCGAAGTCGGCGAGCTCTCCCGGAAGCGGTCCTTCGGGAAGCGCCATGAAATTGAGCGTGTCGGGTCGCGCGCCGGTGCTCCGTTCCGCCTTGACCCACCCGACCGCCTCCACGCGATCGACCACATACTCCTGCTTGTCCGAACCACGCGCGGCGAGCCTGCCGCTCCACTCGCCGCCGTGAAGCGCCCTCCACTCGCGGTAGGTCGGGGCTTCGAGCTGGGAGACCCCTTGCGGCGTCACCTTCCGGTACAGCTGGTACAGCAGGCGGTTGTCTCCGCGCTTGACCGGCCGCACTCCGTCGGGAAACGACTCTGAGCGCATCACCGGCTGGTCAGCGTAGACGACCACTTCTGTCGCGTACTGGCGGAACCCACGCAGCCGAAAGGCCGGGAGCAGCGGGTCGCGCTCGGGCAGGCGGACGAAAAGGCGCAGCGCGCCCTTCTCGAGCGCCTGGTTGGAAAGGTGCTCCACCAGCGCGGTGGCCACCTCATCGGATTCGGCTTCGTCAGCCACCTGCAGGTTCAGGACCTGGAGCACCCGCGCGCCTCTCAGGTCGAGGCCCAGCGGCTGGCCTGACGCCTGGATGAAGCCGATCACCTTCCCGTTCTCTTCGGCGACGTAGATCAGCGTCTCCTGTGAGAGGGGCAGGAACGCGGACAGCGTGGAGCTGAGCAGCGACCACAGCCGAGCCGCCGGCGGCTCCGCCTCGCTCAGCCGAACGTCGGCGGAGCGGTGCATCTCCTCGATGCTGGCGAGGTCCAGCAGGCCGGCCGCGCGCACCTTCACGAGCGTTCCCCCGCGAGGCGAACGAACTCACGATGCAGGCGCAGGTCGTCGGTGAGCTCTGGGTGAAAGCAGAGCGCGACGATGCGTCCCTGCCGGACGGCGACAGCGTGCCCGTCGTGTTGTGCGATCACCTCGACCGAACCGGTGGACTCGACGAGCGGCGCTCGGATGAAGACGCCCGGAAATGACTTTCCACCCAGCTCTTTAACGTCCAGCGCGGCTTCAAAGCTGTCGACCTGACGGCCGTAACCGTTGCGCCGGACGCCGATGTCGAGCAGCCCAAGGCCGTGCTGGTCGGTCATGCCGTCGACCACATCGCGGGCGAGCACGATCATGCCGGCACACGTCGCGAGCGTCGCAAGCCCGCCTGAGATCGCCTCCCGCAGCGGCTCGAGCAGCCCGGTGCGCTCCAGGAGCATGGTCATCGTCGTGCTCTCCCCTCCGGGCAGCACGATGCCATCGAGGCCGTCGAGGTCTTCGCGCGTCCGAACGAGGCGCGTGCTCGCACCGCTCTTCTCGAGGGCAGCGATGTGCTCTGCAAATGCACCCTGCATCGCGAGGACCCCGATGAGAGGTGGTTTGCCCACTTGCCGAGTAGTGCGCCCTGCGCGCGCCCGGCGGCGAGCGGAGCTACCAGCCTCGGGCAGAGAGGAGCTCATCCTTGGGGATGGCCGGGATCTCGAGACCGTGCATCGCCTTCCCCAGTCCCGTGGAAACTTCGGCCAGGATCTCAGGCTTGTCGTGGTACGTGGTGGCCGCGACGATCGCCTTGGCACGCTTCAAAGGGTCCTCAGACTTGAAGATGCCCGACCCGACGAAGACGCCGTCGACGCCGAGCTGCATCATCAGCGCCGCGTCTGCGGGCGTCGCGATGCCGCCCGCAGCAAAGTTGACCACCGGCAGGCGTCCGAGCCTCTGGCACTCGACGAGAACTTCCACCGGCGCGCCGATCTGCTTGGCTTCGCGGACCAGCTCGGCACGGTTCATGCCCTGCAGCTTGCGGATGCCGGCGTTGACGGCTCGTGCGTGGCGGACGGCCTCGACCACGTTGCCGGTGCCGGCTTCGCCCTTGGTGCGGATCATCGCCGCGCCTTCCGCGATCCGGCGAGCCGCCTCACCCAGGTCACGACAGCCGCAGACGAACGGAACCTTGAAGGGGTGCTTGTCGATGTGGTTTTCCTCGTCGGCAGGAGTCAGGACCTCTGATTCGTCGATGTAGTCGATGCCCAGCGCCTCGAGGATCTGCGCCTCGACGAAGTGGCCGATCCGGCATTTCGCCATGACCGGGATGGTCACGGCTTCCATGATCGAGCGGATCAGCTCGGGGTCGGACATGCGGGCCACGCCGCCTTCCTTGCGGATGTCGGCGGGCACGCGCTCGAGGGCCATCACCGCGCATGCGCCTGCCTCTTGCGCGATGCGGGCGTGCTCGGCGGTGACGACGTCCATGATGACGCCGCCCTTCAGCATCTGGGCGAGCCCGGCCTTGACCTTGAAAGATCCCTTCACCGAGCCGTTTCCATTACGCGCGCCGTTGCGTTCGGCCACGTTCGGAATTCTACGCCGGGGCTCCGGAACGTCCGTCGATCCGGAGGCCTTAAAACCCGCCGGAGCCGGCACTCGCTGGCTTTGTGATTACCCGAAAGGCGCGCGAGCCGGCACTCGCGTCTCTCAACGCTCCTAAAGCCTCCCGGCGCAGCCGCGACTCCCTCTTCCCAGTACCTTTGTCCTAACCCGCGCTTTTTAGAGCCTCTCCAGGACCAGCGTGCGCTTGGAGGCGTACTCGCCGTCGGAGAGGACGCCGTCTCGGTGGAGCCGGGTGAGCATGTCCATCTCCTCGAGCACGTCGAGCAGAGGGGCCATGGTCCGCCGCGCCAGGTAGGCCTCGGAGGCGGTGCCGGCATCCTCGCCGCGCGCGTCGAACTCGCGGATGAAAAAGAGCGCTTTCACCGCGGAGAACGGGATCCCGAGCTTGCGAATCGGGCTGTCCGACTGCTCGGCGTGCAGATGCAGCACGACGCCGTAGCGATGCCTTTCGAGCGTGCCGTCGAGGTGGCCGCGCAGCACCTCGCCGTCGAGGAACCTGATCGCGACCTTTCGGGTCGGGGTCTCGGAGGCGAGCTCCTGGTCGCGCGGAAGCTCCACCCACTTGACGGCGGTCAGCGGGATCCAGGCCGTCTCGTTGTTCTCCAGGCCACCGGCGTCGTCGACTTCGACCAGGAAGTCGGGTTCGTCGAAATCAAGATCCCGAGCCACCCCTTCCAGGGTTTCGTCGTCGAAAAAGCGCACGACTACCTTCATGTCACACCTACTCTACTAACCCTCATGCCTCCACACTCCTGCGCGCGCGCCGCCTTCCGATGCGGCGGGCGCATTTCATGCACACCGCGAGGTGCTTGCGGACGGCTTCGGCCTGAGTTCGCCGAAGCTTGCCGGCCAGGTACGGGGCCAGCAGCGGTACCGCCTCGTCGTGACTGAGCTCTCCCTCGCCTTCGGCGGCGATGTACTCCTCTTTGAACCGTAGCCTGGCGCGGTAGAGCAGGGTCTCGACTGCGCTCTCCGACATCTTGAGCGTGCGGGCGATCTGCCGGTAGCTCAGGTCCTGCAGCTCGCGGAGCGTAAGCACCAGGCGATACTTCTCAGGCAGGCGCTGCGCGACCGCCCACACCTGGCGGCGCATCTCGTTTGACTCCTGGACGAGCACCGGGTCGAAGCTCTTGCTGGTGGAGGGCAGGTTGGCGAGGAGCTCCCCCGCTTCCTCCTCGACCCCGTCGTCGGCGCGCAGGTCGCGCTGGCGGCGCCGAAGCTCGTCGAAGCAGAGGTTGCGAGCCACAGTGTGGACCCAGCCGCCGAAGTTGAACGAGTCGTCGACCCGGTCCATCATCCGCAGCGCCTTCATGAACGTCTCCTGGGCGATGTCTTCAGCCAGCAGCGCGTCGCCCAACTTGCGGCGGACCAACCGATAGATGGACGCGACGTATCTCCGGTGAAGCTCCTCGAACGCATGGATGTCACCGTTGCGGTAAGCCTTGACGAGGTCGACGTCCGAAGGTTCGAGTCCCTCTTTGGTCGGCGGCTCTTTTTCGTCTATTCCCAACCGCGTTCCTGGCAAGCCCGAACCGTGGCGCGGGTCAGCATTTGCCCGGCATCTCGCATGAGCTGCTGCAGATTGTCACCTTCTTCATCGAGCGTCACGACATTCGTGACGCCCAGGCCTCTCAACGCCTCCCAGCCGGGTCGTTTGCTTCCGGCGATCAGGAGAACCGGGATTCTAGCCTTTTTGGCGCGTTTTGCGACCTCACCAGGCGCTTTGCCGTAAGCGGTCTGTTCGTCGGCCTGCCCTTCGCCGGTGATCACCAGGTCGGCGTCCTGGAGCTGCGCGTCGAAACCGCTGGCCTCGACCACCAGCGGCGCACCGGGTACCAGACGTGCATCGAGGAAGGCGATCATGCCTGCGCCGGCGCCCCCGGCGGCGCCCGCACCGGGCAGGTCGGTAACGCGTTTGCCGAGGTCGCGCTCGATCACTGCGGCGAGCCTGGCCAGCGCGGCGTCGAGCTCGCGGACCGCCTGGACGTCGGCGCCCTTCTGCGGCCCGTAGACGGCGCTGGCCCCACGCGGTCCCGTGAGCGGGTTGTCCACATCGCATGCGACTTTGACCCCGACCGACGCCCACCACGAATCGCGAGCGCGTTCGATGTGGTCCAGGTGAATCAGCGCCGCTCCACCGCGCGGGAGATCACGACCCGCCGCGTCAAGGAGGCGGTAGCCCAGCGCCTGGGCCATCCCGGCGCCGCCATCGTTCGTGGCCGAACCGCCAATCCCCGCGATGACCGAGCTGACCCCCGTCTTGCGTACCTCTTCCAGAAGCTGCCCGAAACCGTAGGTCGACGCCCTGCGAGGGTCTTGCCGAACCGGGGAGATCAGGGCCAGCCCGCTGGAGGAGGCAAGCTCGACGACGCCGGTGCGCCCGCGGTCGATCAGCCCGTAGGTCGCCGCGACCGGGTCGCCCAACGGGCCTTCGACCTCGACCGTATGAAAGGTGCCGTCGTGCGCCGACACGAGCGCCTCCGCGGTTCCATCGCCTCCGTCTGCGACCGGGACCTCGACGATGTCAGCGTTTGGGAACACCTCGCGCACGCCGCGTGCGATTGCAGCCGCGGCTTGAGATGCGGAGAGTGATCCTTTGAACGCGTTGGGCGCGACGACCACTTTCACCGGCTGTTTCCGCGCGGAAAGGACCTATGTCGGTGCCGCGGTACCCACTTTCCGCGCGGAAAGCTCGAGACCCACACCAACGGCTAATAGACGGGGATCGTCCAGTCCTTGAATTTCGGCGCGTCGCCGCGGACGGCGCCGAAGTAGATGTTCTGCAGCTCCTGAGTGAACTCGCCGACCTTTCCGTTTCCGACCGGGCGGCGGTCGACCTCGACCACCGGCGAGATCTGCGCGCCGGTGCCGCACAGCAGCAGCTCCTCACACGTGTACAGCTCGGTGCGGTCGATCGAGCGCTCGAGCACGGGCAGGCCGAGCTCTTCCTTGATGAGGTTCATGATCAGCGTCCGCGTCACGCCTTCGAGGATGTCGTCTGTGACGGGAGGGGTGACGAATGCGCCATCCCTGAACATGAACAGGTTCTCCGCCGATCCCTCGGAAACGTGCCCGTCGACGGTTAGCACTATCGCCTCGTCAAAGCCCGCTTCGACAGCCTCCGACTTGGCCAGAGCTGACTGCGCGTAAGAGCCCGTGATCTTCGCGCGCGCGGGCAGCGACTGGTCGGGAACTCGCCGCCACGTGCTGACCATGCAGCGAATGCCGTCGTCGATCTCGACGTAGTTGCCGAACGGGACTGCGTAGATGAAGAAGCTGTGGTTGAGGTTGTGCAGGCGAACGCCGATCTCCTCGCTCGAGGTGTAGAGCAGAGGCCGTATGTAGACGTCCGACTTGAACTCGTTGCGGCGGAGAAGATCAAGCGTGAAGTTGACCAGCTCCTCTGTCGAGTGCGGAAGGGTCATGCGCATGACGTTGGCCGAACGGCGCATGCGCTCGTAATGCGCCGCGCCCTGAAGCAGATAGAGCTGCTCTTTCTTCTGGTTCCAGTACGCGCGAATGCCTTCGAACACGCCCGTGCCGTAGTGCAGCGCGTGTGTCATCAGGCCCAGCCTGACGTCGTGGTAGCGCGCGAACTCTCCCTCGTGGAAGACCCACGTGTTGGGGTGAACGGGCGGCTTTTTGGCCGCGGTTTTGGACTTCGCTTCCACACTCATCTCGGTCTAAGTGTATGCCGCGCCACTTGAGGGAACTGCACGGCGCGCCCGGCTTCTGTTATGAATCCGGACTGTGAGCCTCTACGGCATCATCGCCGACCTCCGACGGGAGCATCCGACCGCTGCCAGTACCCAGACGCTCGACATGGTCGTCGCCGAGCTCGGACACACTCGCGACAACCTGAAAGAGGCTGTCGCAAACCTGAGCGACAAATCCCTTCCCCCCGGCGGCAAACCGGTGCTCGAGGAGCTCGTCGAGCGGGCGAAGCAGGAAGGCGTATACGACCTCGATTACGGTCCTGACCCTTACGACACCATCCCAGAGCCTCTCGACGAAGGGACGTTGGGCATCGGCGCCCTGCTCGCGCTGTCCTCCTTGATCGGAGTCGCACTGGCGGTGGCTGCAGTTGTGGTCGGGATGAACGCAATCCTCAGCACGAGTAGTGGCTGAGTTCTCCTTCGACGTCGTCTCAGAGTTCGACTCTGCCGAGCTGACCAACGCGCTCGACCAGGCCCGCCGCGAGGTCGGCACGCGCTACGACTTCAAGGACACGGCGACGATCTACGACCACCAGGAGAGCAAGATCTTGATCGAGTCGGCCAGCGAGGAGAGGGCGAAGGCGGCCCTTCAGGTCCTCCGTGAGAAGGGCGCCCGGCGGCAGCTTTCACCCAAGCTCTTCAAAGCCGGCGACCCGAAAACAGTCGGCAAGGGTCGCGGCCAGATCGAGATTCAGCTCAACGCCGGCATCACCGACGACATCGCGCGGGACCTTCGCAAACGGATCCAGAACGTCACCCCCAAGGTGCAGGTCCGCATCCAGGGCGACCAGCTGAGGGTCGTCGGCAAGGACAAGGACACGCTCCAGGTCGTGATCAAGGCGCTTCGCGAAGCCGAGGACATACCGGTCCCCCTGCAATTCACGAACTACAGGTAAGCCGGCACCCGTTCCTGCCTCATATTCACGAGCGTGGTAGTCATCCCGGCCATCGACATCCTCGGCGGGCGTTGCGTGCGACTGGTGCGTGGTGACTTCGATCACCCGAAGGTGTACTCGGATGACCCGGCCGAGGTCGCTGCGGAGTTTGCCGGCGCGGGGGCAGAGCGAATCCACGTGGTCGACCTCGACGCCGCGCGCGGTCATGGAGGCGACAACAAGAGCCTGATCCAGTCGATCGTGCGAGGCCGGGACATCAAGATCCAGGTGGCCGGAGGCATCCGCACCGCAGAGACCGTGGACGCGTGGATGGCCGCCGGCGCTCACGCGGTCGTCATGGGCACGGCTGCGGTGCGCGACCCGCGCCTTCTCGAACGATGCGCGCGCCGTCATCCCGGGAAGGTGCTGGCCGCACTCGACGTACGCAACGACCAGGCCGCGGTGAGCGGCTGGACCGAGACTGAGCCGGTGATGATCGGCTCCCTGCTCGGCAGGTGGGACAAGCTGCCGCTCGCCGGCGTCGTCCTGACCTCGATCGACAAGGACGGCACGCTGGGAGGCCCGGATCTCAAGACGCTGGCCAGGGCGCGCGCCATGACCAGCCTGACGCTGCAGTACTCAGGCGGCGTCACCTCGCTCGAGGACATCGCGAAGGTGGCCGCCGCCGGAGCGCAGGCCGTGATCCTCGGCAAGGCTCTCTACGAGGGGCGCATCACCCTGGAGCAGGCTCTCGCGACGTGAAGCGAGGCTGGGTCCTGCTCCTGGCGGCTCTGGTCGCCGTCGCCTGCGCCGGGCGCGAAACGCCCGACGACCAGGCGCTCCACCAGGACATCGTCAACGCCGCCAACGGCGCCGAGGTGACATTTGACGCCACCGTATCGAACGACCCCGTGGAGTCCGGCGGGCACGAAAGGTTCGAGGTCAAGGTCCCGACTGGCGAGATGCTCGAGGTCGACCACAACACCACTCTTGCGCCGGCGGTCCCAGCCCATGCCGGCGACCACGTGGTGATACACGGCCGGCTCTTCATCGACCCCGGCCCGCGGATCGGCGTTCACTGCACGCACGCTCACACGTCGAGCGGCTGCCCCAGCCCGGGCTGGATCATGCTCGGCGACAACTACTACGAGTGAGAATGAGAGTTAGGCCTAGTACACCTAGGGCTTAGGTTTTCGCGCGACCATCCAGGTGGTGGCCTGAGCCACCGGACGGACCACGATCTCGTCGATGTCCACGTGGGGAGGCCGCGTGACGGCGAAGATGACGCAGTCGGCGATGTCTTCCGCCGACAGCGGCTTCAACCCCTCGTAAACGGCCTTCGCGGCCTTCCGGTCGCCGTGGAACCTCACCACGCTGAACTCGGTCTCCACGAGTCCAGGGGCGATCTCCGTGACGCGGATCGGTTCTCCGTTCAGCTCGAGGCGAAGGGTGCGCGTGATCGCCCGCACCGCGTGCTTGGCGGCCGTGTAGCCCGCGCCGCCTTTGTAGGTCTCGAAGCCTGCGATCGATCCGATGTTGACCACGTGTCCATGTTTCGCCTTGCGCAAAAGCGGGATGCAGGCTCGCGTCATCCACATCAGGCCGAGGACGTTGACCTCCCACATTCCGATCCAGTCCTCGTCCACGGCCTTTTCGATCGGCGCCAACCCAAGTGCGCCGCCCGCGTTGTTGACGAGCACGTCGATGCGGCCGAACTTCGCCGAAACCTCGCGCACAAACGCATCGACGCTCTTCTTGTCGGTCACGTCGAGCGCCATCGCCACGCCTTCCTCGCCCGCAACACGCTTGAGGCGGTCGACCCGGCGCGCTCCGACCACGATCTGGAAGCCGCGCCGCCCAAGCGCGACCGCAGTCGCTGCGCCGATGCCAGATGAAGCCCCTGTGATGACCGCGACCGGTGTGGATTTGCGCAGCTCCCCGACTCCTATTAACAAGACGACAGAGGTGCCGTCAAAGCGTACGCTAGGGAAAATGCTGGAGGTCCTCGTGGCGTTGGTCGTCGGCCTCCTGCTGCTGGCCGGGGTGCTGGTCATGCTTGGCCCGAATCTCGCCGGCACGATCCGACGCCTGCGTTCTCTGCGCCCCGCCCGGGTTCCCGCAGTTTTTCAGAACCGGCAGCCCGAGGTCGCGGCGCCAGGCCTGAATCCAAAGACTCAGCGCGTCGTCGTGGCCGCAGCTCGCCTCTCGAACTGGCTGCGGGCGCATGGTCACGACGATCTGTCTCGCGAGCTTCGCGGCAGCGCCGCACGGATGACCACCAACGAGCCGGTCGCGCTCTACGCCCTGCAGTCGGTGCTCCGCAAGGTGCGCGGGCTCGAGGCCGAAGGGAGCTCAGAGGAGCGGTTGAAGGCTCTGTCGAACGAGCTCCGGACGGCGGTTCAGGATCGCTTCGAGCAGCTCGAGCTGCTGCCCTTCAAGCGACCCTAGAGATTTAGCATTCCCGGCCGGCGCGCCACGGCCCTTCAGCCGCGCGCCGGTCGCTTCTTTCCTTCAGCTTTCCGCTCGAAGACGAGGTCGCCGAAAGTGACCGTCGGCTCCTCGGGCTGAAACGCATCAGCCCGCTCGTTGTAGTCCTTGAAGCCCGGATCTTCGTCGTGCTCGTGATGCGCATGCTCGTCAGCAGTGACTACGTGAAGCACGTAGTCCTGGATGCCGTCTGATTGCAGGGCGCTGTAGCGGCAGCGGATGAGCCGCGCCTCAACGAATCGCCTGCGCGCCGTGTAATCCTCCCAACGCTTGAGCTCATCTCGCTCGAAGAGCTGCTCGAACTCTCTGGCGCGGTCGGCGGCAATGTGCAGCACGATGGTCGTGTACTCGCGGGGCATTGCGCCGAGGCCCTCCTCTACAAACGTCCCTAGATAGGGTCCCTGCGGAGGCTTTCGGGACTCATCGCCGCCGGCAGCGTCTGTTCTGACGGACCGGTCAGGCAAAACTCCGGTGGCGGTCCCAGGACCATCATCCTGCGCCACAGCGTGAGCTCAGCTCGATCAGTCCACGGCTTGAGCCGCGCGTACAGCTCCGGATACGTCATTCCGGCAGGCTTGGAGAACCGGATCTCGAATCCGGGCTCATTGCGCGCGCGTCCCGAGACGAGCGCCAGGAGCTTGCCGGCTCCGTCGGCCGACATGTGCGCGACTGCATCGTGGTCCGTTGATCTCGCGCCGTTGACTGCGGCCTCGTTCAGCTGATCCAGGGCCGCCGAGCTCTCGACGAGATACCAATCGGCGTAGCCCCCGCCGACGCGATAGGTGCTGGAGCTGACGAATCCGGACGGCGGTCCCGCGGCAAGTGAGGCGTGGAATTTTTGCAGCGCCGCCTCATAGGCCGGCGTTTCGACCCCAGAGGCGGGGCGATGAAAGAACACGTAAGCCAGCAACCTATCCCTTTTGTTTCGGGCCTTTGCCCGATTCCACGTACTTCTTCAAGGCTTCCATGTTTTTGCGGATGCCAGTTGCGTACTGGCCTGCGAGCAGGCCGCCCGCGAAACGCAGCAAACCTCCGAGCTCGTAATCCATCTCGTACACGACGTGCGTGCCCCCATCTTTGTTTTCGGAATACGTGTAGGACCACGTGCCCTTCAGCGGGCCGCGCATGAACTTGCCGGCGCACCGCTTCGGTTTCAGATAAACGGTCTGCTCCACCTCGAGAGTCTCCTTCAGGCCTCCGGGAAGGTCTAGGTGGTAGCGGTAGCGCGTGCCCTTGCCGGGGGGCCCGTCGTCGAGCTTTTCGATCTCGGCCACGTTCGAGGACCACCTGGGTGCGTGAACCGCGTCCTCCTGGACCACCGCCCAGACGCGTGAGGCGGGGGCCTGGATGTCGACCGTCTCCCTCAGTTTCGCCACCCTGCGATGATCCCACCAAGTGGCGGACGTCGTACCCCCGCGGATGCTTGGCGCGCTGCGATATCGAAACTTCCGCCTCTACCTGTCCGGCCAGATCATCTCCACGGTCGGGACCTGGATGCAGAGCGTCGCGATGCCGTGGCTCGCCCTGCAGCTGACCCACAGCGGTCTTCTCGTCGGACTGGTGCTGGCCGCACAGTTCCTGCCGGTCCTGGTGGGTGGACCCCTCGGTGGAGTGGTCGCCGATCGCTACCGTAAGCGAAGCGTTCTGGTCGCGACGCAGGCGCTGTTCATGGTCCCGTCCTTCGCATTGTTCACGGTCAGCGCGACCGGTCACGCCGCGTACTGGATGGTCATCGTCGCTGCATTCGCCACGGGCACGATCAACCTCTTCGACCTCCCCGCACGCCAGTCGTTCGTCATCGAGATGGTCGGCCGCCACGACCTGATGAACGCAATCGCCCTCAACTCATCGGTCTTCAACGCCTCGGCTGTGATCGGACCGGCGATCGCTGGTCTCGTGATCGCAGCCGTGGGCATCCCGATCTGCTTCCTTGCCAACTCGCTCAGCTATGTGGCCGCCATAGTGGCGCTGCTGTTGATGCGCCACCTCCCCAGCGTCGTGCCACAGCACCAGAACCTGTCATTCCTGCCGCGGCTCGCCGAAGGCGTGTCCTACGCGCGGCACGAGCCCGTCGTCGGGATGCTGCTTCTGGCTGTCGCCGTCTTTTCGCTGTTTGCCATGAACCGGTTGACGCTCATCCCTCTTTTCGCCGACCAGGTGCTGCGCGTCGGAGCTCAGGGCTTCGGCCTGCTGCTGGGGTCGATGGGATTGGGTTCCGTTTTCGGCGCGTTGACGCTCGCGTTCTTTCCGAAGTTCGGCGCGGACCCGAGGCGCCAGCTCTGGATGGCGGTCATCTGGGTCGCCGCGCTGCTCGAGTTCTCCATTTCGCGTGTTTTTGTGCTCTCGTTAGCCGTGCTGTTCGTCGCCGGCTACTGCCAGATCTCGTTTGTCGCGACCGCCAACAGCCGGATCCAGACGATTACGCCCGATCATCTGCGCGGGCGCGTGATGTCGCTCTATGCGCAGGCGCTGATCGGGGTCGGCCCGCTGGGCGCGATCCAGGCCGGCGCCCTCGCCACACGATTCGGCGCTCCGTTTGCGATGGCGGTCGGCGCGGTCATCGCGGGCGCGGTCATCCTCGGGATCTGGCTCGTCCGGCCGGAGGTGTTCGCTCCGGTCAGCGGCGCTCGCGCCGAATCAATCCCCGGCCCGGATGCCACGATTCGACCACCAGGTGATCCGCCGGTCGGCCCACTCGAATCAGCACCACCTCGGTGATGTCGATTCGGAATTTCTTGAACTCCTTCTCGGGCACCTCGATCGCACGCCCGGCGATCTTGGCGTCGCCCGTCCACGAGGCCGGATCGTCTGCCGGAGGGTCCTCACTGGCGCTGTGAAAGGCCACCCGCGCGTCGCGCTGCAGGTCGCCGAACTTGACCGACGCTGGCATCATCCCGACAAACACCTCCCGATTGGAAAACTCCATCTCGATGCCGCTGATGCGGGGTGATCCGTCGCGACGCAGTGTGGCCATTGTCTTGTGCTTGTGCGCGTCGAACACGCCACGGACCTTCTTGGCAAAGTCCGGCTCCGCGGCTTCTATCTCCGCCCAGGACGACACTCAGCCGAGCCAGACCTCGAGCGCGGCCGCGACGGCAAGGCCTGGCACGAGCCAGCGCAGCGCGCGCACGTAGTCGGCCAGCGCGAGCAGGACTCGCGCGCTCCATCCACCACGCGGGTCCATGTGGATCGCGGCGGCTCCGATCTGGATCGCAAGTCCGCCGGCGACGATCGCGATGGGCACCTCGACCAACCCGTTCGGAACGATCCCGCTCAACGCGATCGTCCATGACGAAAAGGCGGCGGCGAAGCCGACCAGGAAACCGGGCGCGAAGGTCAGGGCGAAGCCGCTGAGGCCCGCCGTGATCACGGCGAGCAGGCCGACCAGCGCGAAAGCGAGGAGGTTGTGGCCGAAGATGGCGGCGAACTCCTCCAGCCGGCTGCCTCCGCCCGACGCGCTGATGAGGTTGGTGAGGACGGGCCTGACCACCTCTGCCGGGATCGCGCTCGTGACACCGGCGAGGTAGCCGGCGCCGATCCCGATCGGAAATCCAGCGGCCGCGATGAGCATGGGCACGCGCCGCCTCCAGACCAGGCGCCCTATGCCGGGGCGGTTGTTGAAGCTCCATCGCACCGCGGCGCCGGCGCGGTGCAGCGGGTTGCGCAGTCCGACCTCGCGCGCGAGAAGCGCCTCGCGAGAGAAACCGTTGAACCCCATGCGGAGGAGCAGGACGGCGAGCACGATCATGATCAGAGCAAAGCCCCAGAGGTACTCGGGACGGCCGAGCAGGATTAGGGCGGCCTCGACCTGGAGGACGACCGACATCGGCAGGATGATGAATGAGGCCATCACGTTGGCAGCGCGCATCGAACGCGCGTTGAGGCTGACGATCACAGCCCCGGAGACCATCGCAGCGACCTGGCAGATGGTCGACAGTGCCAGCGCGACGAGGATGTCGAGCGGGAAGTAACCGAGGCCCGGGAAGACGATCAGGCAGTAGACGAGCAGACCGCCGTAGCACAGTGTCAGCGACACGGCGAGCACCGCGACGACCTTGCCCGCGAAGATCTCAGCTTCCTTCAGCGGTGTGGAGAGAAGAACCTCCAGCGTCGCGCGCTCTCTCTCGCCCACGAACGCCTCGAGGGCCAGAACCAGCGAGAAGCTCGCGGGAATGAAGACGACGAAGAATGCACCCACCAGAGAAAGGCGGTTGACAACCGCGGTCCCGCCGCCGAAGTAGGCGAGGCCGCGGATACCGGCTGCCGAGCCGATCGGCACCGCAAGCGTGAGGGCGACCATCGCCGCGAGCAGCCGCAGCTCGCTGATCGCGTCCCGCAGGTCGCGCTTCGCTACAAGCGCCGCCCGAGAGATGAAGCGGGAGGTGGCAACCCTATCTTTGGAGCCCATGCGGCCCGATCCGGGCGTCACGGGTCCCGGCCCTTCGTCGTCACGCATCTTTAGATGCGCTCCTCCTTGGGCCACCCGTTCCTTCGGCTCGGACCACCTGGATCTCCAAATCTTCGGGCTGGCACTCCCGCTCCATCTCTACGCCGATCGAGACTCGGCCAGCTCATTGTGGTTCCCGACGATCGCGAGGTAGATGTCCTGCAGCGTCGGCGTCTCCCGCATCTCGATCTGCGTCTTCAAGCCGGAGCGCCGGCGGAGCTCCGCGAGCTCACCGATGTCGAGCGCGAACCCGCCGGACATGATGCCGATCTGCCCGGCGAGGTTCTCCGCCTCCTCCATGCTGTGCGTGCAGATCACCAGCGCGCAGCCATCCTTCTGGAGGCCTTTGAGATAGACCCACGCGCGCCGGGCGCTGTCCGGGTCAAGCGCGGACGTCGGCTCGTCCGCCAGGACCAGCCGTGGGCGGTGCAGCGTGGCGCGGATGAGCGCCACCTTCTGGCGCATGCCCTTGGAGAATGTGCCCAGCCATCGATCGCCCGCCTCGGCCAGCTCGAAGAGGTCGAGCAGCTCATTGATTCGCCGCTTTCGCACCGCGGGCTCGAGGTCGTAGATGGCCCCGAAATGATCCAGGTACGCGCGCGCCGACATCCGCTCATAGAGCCCTGGCACCTCAGGCATGAGGCCCACCTTCGCGCGAACGGCTGCCGGGTCCTCGGCAGAGTCGATGCCGTCGACAGTGACCGTGCCGGCGCTCGGCATCAGCACACCGGCCATGCAGCGCAGGGCGGTGGTCTTGCCTGCGCCGTTGCGACCAAGCAGCACCAGGCACCGGCCCTCGTCGACCCGAACGGTCAGGTCCCTGAGCGCGAGCACGTCGCCGTAGCGCTTGGCGAGGCCTACCACCTCAAGCACGCTACGGATTCTGACGCCAGGGGCGGAGTTTTCAGTCGCGTGGAAGGTAGCGAGGCAGGTCCGCGAGCGAGCCGAGTCCCCTGGACTCGAGAAAGGCGGCGATGCCGTCGTGGACCTCGGCGATCGCGCGCGGGTTGGCGAACGTGGCGGTGCCGACCTGGACCGCGGCGCAGCCGGCGACCATGAACTCGAGCGCGTCCTCCGCCCGCACGATGCCGCCGATGCCGATGACCGGGATCCTCACCGCGCGCGCCGCCTGGTGCGCGAGATGCACCGCGAGGGGGCGGATCGCTGGACCGGAGAGTCCTCCGGTCCGGAAGCTGAGCCGCGGTTTGTACTCATTCAGGTCGATCGACATGCCGACGAAGGTGTTGATCGCGCATAGCGCGTCAGCGCCGGCCGCCTCCACCGCACGCGCGATGACGCCGATGTCGCTGACCATCGGGGTGAGCTTCACCCAGACCGGCAGGCTCGTCCGCTTTCGCACGGCCTCCGTCACAGCAGCGGCCGCACGCGGGTCGTTGCCGAAGTAGAGCCCGCCCTGCTCGACGTTGGGACATGAGATGTTGATCTCGAAGCCGGCGACCCCCGGCACGCCGTCCAGGCGTGCGGCAAGCTCTCCATACTCGGCCGCGGACTCGCCGTTGATGTTGACGAACACCGGGAAATCCCACCCAGCCCACCTGGGCGCGTAGTCGTGGATGATGGCCTCGACTCCGGGCCCCTGCAGCCCAATAGCGTTGAGCATCCCGCTGGGTGTTTCGGCGATTCGCGGCGGAGGGGTGCCATCGCGCGGCCGGATGAAGATGCCCTTCGAAACCATGCCGCCCATGGCCCGCCGCTCGAGCAACGGGACCTCTGTCCCGTAACCGAAAGTTCCAGACGCGGCAAGCACGGGCCCGCGCAGCTTTACGCCCCCAACGGAAACGGACATGTCCACGCTCAAGCAGTCACCGCGTACGACAGGTGGGACGGCAGCGACGGCCAGTCGATGTCCGCCGCACGGTAAACCGGGCCCTCCTTGCAGGCCCGGTCGAAGCCTCCACGCTTGAGGGGCACCGCGCAGCCGAGGCAGACACCCGTGCCGCAGCCCATGTAGGTCTCGACCGCGACCAGCGCATCGGCCCACCGGTCTGCGACCGCCGCCAGCATGCGGTTCGGCCCGCAAGCAAGCACGAGGTCGCAGTCGGGGGCGGCCGCGACCGCGGTGCCCGCGAAGCCTTTCGTTCCGTCGTCGGTCGCCCATATGACCACGTCTCCATTGGATTCAGTGCACAGCTCGTCGCTGCTGCGGGCGCCGTGGACCCAGGTCACGCGCATGCCCAGCGCCATCGCCTCTTGCGCGGCCAGCGGCATCGGCGCCACCCCGAGTCCCCCGCTGACCAGCACGACGCATTTCGCTCCGGCGGCCGCCAGGTCGAAGCCGTGCCCCAGCGGCCCGAGGCAGCTCAAGCGGTCGCCGGCGCCCATCGTGAGCAGCTGGGAGGTGCCTTCTCCGACCGCCTTCAGGACGATCTCGATACGGTCGCCGTCGGCGCGGTAGACGGAGAACGGGCGCCGCAGCAAAGGACCGGGGGACCAGCCCAGGTTGACAAACTGGCCCGCCCGCACCGACGCTGCAATTTCGGGTGCATCGATCGAGATGACGAACATCTCGCGCGCCACTTGGCGCTTGGCGACGACCGCCCCATCAAGCAGGAACACCTGCCCTCCATTCGCCGATCGTCCCCACCCCGGCTTCGCCGGACCTCCCCGCGAGCGGGGAGGTGACGTTACGCAGTGACACCTTGTCTCCATTCGTCGATTGTCCGAACTTCTGTCGGGTGTGAGGCGGCCACCGCCGATTCGAGCAGGGCCGTGGCCGTGTCGAGCGAGGTCAGGCACGGAATCCGCCGCTCGACGGCCGCGCGCCGGATCTCGAATCCGTCCTTGAAAACGGGCCCGCCCGCCTCGCCGGGCTCGGCGTAGATGTTCGACATGGTGTTGATGACGAGGTTGACCTGGCCCTGCGTGATGACGTCGAGCACGGTCGGCCCCTCCTCGCCGATCTTCGCCACCACGCGTGGCGAAAAGCCGGCCTGTCGCAGCGCCTTCGCCGTCCCCTCGGTCGCCACCATCGACCACCCCAGCTGGACAAGCCGCGAGACGATCGGCAGCAGCTCAGGCTTGTCGGCGTCGGCGATGGTGAGGAGCGCAGAGCCGCCGCGCTCGATGTGCATGCCGGATGCCGCGAAAGCTTTCCGCAAAGCCTCGTTCAGTGTGTTCGCGATGCCGATCGCCTCGCCCGTCGACTTCATCTCGGGGCCGAGGTACGAGTCGACCGCCGGCAGCTTGTTCATCGAGAACACCGGGGCTTTTACTGCGACCAGGTCTTTGGGTGGGACCAGGCCGGTGGACCAGCCCATGTCAACGAGCTTCTCGCCGAGCATCACCCGAGTGGCGAGCTTGACCATCGGCACGCCCGTGACCTTGGACAGGAAGGGGACCGTGCGCGAGGCGCGGGGGTTCACCTCGAGCACGTACACGTGGCCGCGGTGCACCACGAACTGCACGTTCAGCAGGCCGCGCAGCCGGAGGTGGCGGGCGATCTTCACCGTGTAGTCGATCACGTGGTCGAGCTCGGCCGCTTCAAGACCCTGGGCGGGATACACCGCGTACGAGTCGCCCGAGTGCACGCCGGCGCGTTCCACGTGCTGCATGACTCCGGGGATGACGACGGTCTCGCCATCCGTGATGGCGTCGACCTCGACCTCGATCCCCTGCAGGTACTTGTCGACGAGCACCGTGCCTCTTGGCATGGCCCCGATCGCCCACACCATGTAGCGCCGAAGCTCCTCGCGGTTGCGCACGATCTCCATCGCCCGGCCGCCGAGCACGTACGAGGGCCTGACCAGGACCGGGTAGCCGGCGCGCTCTGCGATCGTCACCGCCTCCTCCACGGTGGTGGTCGTGCCGCCTACAGGCTGCGGAATCCCGATGGCGTCAAGCGCGCTTGCAAATGCACGCCGGTCTTCGGCCAGGTCGATGGCATCGACGCTCGAGCCCATGATCACAACGCCCTGCTGGCTGAGCGGCTCCGCGAGGTTGATGGCGGTCTGGCCGCCGAACTGCACGAGCGCGCCGGCGACCCGCTCGACCTGCGCCACATGCAGGGCGCCGTCCAGGTCGAGGGGATCGAAGTACAGGCGGTCGGAGGTATCGAAGTCTGTCGAGACCGTCTCTGGGTTGGAGTTCACCAGCACCGCGCGCACACCAGCCTCGCGGAGCGACCACGCCGCGTGGACCGAGCAGTAGTCAAACTCGATTCCCTGTCCGATGCGGATCGGCCCTGACCCGATGACAAGAGCGCTGCGCGCGTCTACGGCGGCGCTCTCGGTCTCCTCCTCCCAGCAGGAGTAGTAGTAGGGCGTCGCCGCCTCGAACTCGGCCGCGCACGTGTCGACCAGCTTGTAGGTCGGTGCGGAGCTGTCCACCTGTTCGCCGCGCAGCGCGCTGATCATCGCGTCGGAGAATCCGGCGCGCCTCAGCTCGCGCACATCGCCCTCCACCTCCAACCGGGCGATGTTGGCCATCCGGTCGATGAACCAGCGATCGATCCCGCTGCGCTCGGCAAGCGATTCGGGAGTAGCACCGTTGCGCAGGGCGTTCAGCAGCGCGAAGAGGCGCCTGTCGTTGGGCTGATCGATGGTGTCGCTGCCCAGCTCCCAGGCAGCCGGTGGTTTCTGCTCGAGCGACCGCATGGCCTTGACGAGCGCCGCCTCGAATGTCCGCTCGATCGCCATCACCTCGCCTGTGGAGGCCATCTGGGTGCCGAGGCGCCGATCGCCGGCCGGGAACTTGTCGTAAGGCCAGCGCGGGATCTTGACGACGCAGTAGTCCAGGGCGGGCTCGAACGCGGCGAACGTGCGGCCCGTGACCTCGTTGCGAATCTCCTCCAGGCGCCTCCCGACCGCGACCTTCGCTGCGACGCGGGCGATCGGATAACCCGTCGCCTTCGAGGCGAGCGCCGAAGACCGGCTCACGCGTGGATTGACCTCGATCACGAAGTAGGCCGAGCTCTTCGGATCGAGCGCGAACTGAACGTTGCACCCGCCTTCGATGCCCAGCGCGCGGATGATGCGGATCGCGGACGAGCGGAGCATCTGGTGGTCGCGATCGCTCAGCGTTTGGGCAGGCGCCACCACGATCGAGTCACCGGTGTGCACCCCCATCGGGTCGAGGTTTTCCATGTTGCAGACCGTGATGCAAGTGTCGGCCGCGTCACGCATCACCTCGTACTCGATCTCTTTCCATCCCCACAGTGAGCGTTCGATGAGCACCTGGTGGATCGGTGAAGCGTTGAGCCCTCCGGCAGCGATGCGCTCCAGGTCTGAGTCGTTGGTGACGAAGCCGCCGCCCGTGCCGCCCAGCGTGTACGCGGGCCGGATGACCAGCGGCAGGCCGGCCTCGGCGGCAAACTCGCGCACCTCCTCGACCGTCTCGCAAACGCGAGAGACCGGAACCGGCTCTCCGATCTCCTGGAGCATCTCCTTGAAGGCCTGCCGGTCCTCAGCCTTGCGGATCGTTTCGATGCCCGCGCCGAGCATCCGGACCTGATATCGGTCGAGCACTCCGGCCGCCGCGAGCGAGGCGGTGAAAGAGGCGCCGAACGCGGCGGCGAGCGCGAGCGACACCGTGAGCGCAGGCCGGCACCGCAGCAGGAGCGAATGCCGAAATCGCCATCGGATCCGATCTTCTCCAAGCCCTATGAGCCCGGAACCGCGCCTCCCGCCCCGCCCAAAGCCGCAGAGCCCCAGCAGCAATCCAAGCGAAAACAGCCCCAGGTCGCCGCGTTACTCGGTGGATTGAAACGCGCTTAGCTAGACGCAGCGCGCGCCGTCGACTTCGATGCAAACCCCGCTGATGAGTGACGCCTCGTCCGAGGCGAGGTAGAGGCAGGCGTTCGCCACGTCGAGCGGCGTTGAGAAGCGCCCGAGGGGAATGGTGGCGAGGAAACCCTTCTTCGCTTCGTCGCTCAACGTGCCGCCGGCGAAGTCGGCCGACAGCGCGGTCTCCGGGCTGAACACCGGATTGACGCAGTTCACGCGCACCTTGTCCGGGCCGAACTCCGCCGCCATCGCCTTCGACAGCGTGATCACCGCGCCCTTGGAGCTGTT
>Ga0137409_10000292_pt1 | contig 53158 bp, 34 predicted proteins | sample CZODoug1_16funga_FD_122059 | JGI IMG/M metagenome (GOLD analysis project Ga0137409, IMG submission 122059) | Vadose zone soil fungal communities from Angelo Coast Range Reserve, California, USA - CZODoug1_16fungal (Hybrid Assembly) | ecosystem: Environmental > Terrestrial > Soil > Vadose zone... | reverse complement strand
GGGCATCCTGAAAGAGGTCCCGCGGACCACGGCGGAAACGCCGACGACCTGGTCCGCCATCTCGCAGGAGTACGCGGTGGGAAGCACGTCGACCACGTAGGAGGTGGCCGCGCCCAAGCGGGGCGGCGACCACGAGATCGTCGGCTCCAGCCCGACCCCGGTCTGGGCAGTGAATGCGTCCTTGCCCTCGATGCGCGGCGAGCTCGGCGGGCCCAGCACGGGGGCGATCGGCGCAGAGTCAACGTCGGACATCGGCACGTCGGAGAAGAGGAAGGCGCTCGCGGCGCCGGACTGGACGTCGAAGGACTGGAAGACCCGCCGGTACTCCTTCCACAACGGGTCCAGGAACTGCCCGTACGTGAGGGTTCCGTAATCGGCATCCACGTTGGAAGGCCGCAGCAACAAGAGTGACGCACCCGCGTGAACCAACGGCATCTCGGGATAGCTCACCGAGTGTGGCGCTCCCAGGACGAGGACGAGCAGATCGCTTGGCGCGGCATCCGGGCTGACGTCCGGCGCCAGCGCGGCGAACTGCGAGGCTGCGACGTTCGCGGCGAGCGCGCCGGTGCGAGGCGGCTCGCCCAGACCGACCGCCGCGGATGCCTCGCTGAACGGGATCGAAAGATCGGTCAGCCGCGCGAACCGTGCCGTGCGGGTGAGCGATGCTGCGCTCGCGCCGCTGCCGATCGGCGTCGTCCTTCTCTGCTGCACGAACACGACGTCGTGTTGGCGCGGATCCGGCATCCCGTGCACGCCCCAGGAGAAGGACACCGCCGCTGAGGTGCTGCCGACCGGCGGCGCGGGCTGCAAGGTTGGCGTCCACGAATCGAAGGCCTGCGAGCTGAGGATCCGGAGGGTGTCGCTGGAGCTCCAGGGATCGAGGCCGGACAGACCAAATCTGACCGGGGATTCCGGCGTGGTCCCGGTAACGACCCCGAACGCGAGGTCCGGGCGCTCCGCGGTGATTCGCGTGAGATCCGGGGTGCTCGCGGTGAGCTCGAAGAGGTTGGCGATCACAACCGTCGTGAACGCCGACAAGCGATTGCAGCGGGCCTCCACCGCCATGTCCAGGTCGAGCTCGAGAAAGTATCTCCCGACCGGTACGTCGGGAACGCTGAACCTCTGGTCGGAGTCGATGGTCAGGGGAAGCTTCGTGTAGCCGCCGGAGTCCGGCACGAGAAGCGCCGACGGCGTCGCCGGGCCGCCCTCCACCACCCAAGGCGGCGCGCTCAGCGTCGTCTTCGTTCCGTCGTCGGCCCAGTAGGTGGTCTGGAAGGCGCCCTGCACCGTGCGTCTGCACGTCCCCCCCTCGCAGACGGGCGAGCCGCTCCCGCACCCACACACGATGACCAGAAAGCAAGCGGCGAGGCGCAGACTGTCCGGCTCCGGCCTCACATCTTCGCCTTGAGGGTCACCACCATGGCGTGCCCGGCGGCGTCGTCCCGGAAGTCGATCTTCCCGCCGCACCGGTCGATCGCGAACCCGCGCACCAGCCGCGCTTGCGCGTCGGACGGTTCGCGGTAGCGATCCTTCAGCTTCCCGTCCACGCCGCTCACCGTGGCCGTGATGGTCAGGCCGTCGGTGTCGATCTGGATGGCGGGGCTCTTCCCCTCCTCAGGATGCTCCTTCGCCTCGCGGAGCAGGGCGAAGGCCCAGAGGACCGCCTCTTCCTTGTCCGCCTCGACGGGCGGCAGGACCGCCTCGATCTTCACCGGCACGTCAGACTGCGGGTCGACCGCGTGGAAGAGGCCCTGCGCCTTGGCGAAGGCGGCGTCCATCTCGATCCCGCGCACGTCGTCCTTCTTGAAGGCGTCGGAGTAATCGAGGATGAGCTTCTTCGCCTTGACGATGCTCTCCGTGTTCTCCTCGGAAATGCCCTGCATGTTCTTGACGATCACGTCGGGCTGCGTCTGGTCGATCAGCTCCACCAGCATCTGCTGCTGCTCGGGCTCGAGCCGCGTGTAGTCGACCTTGCGCACGGCGTTCGCCAGAAGGCCGCAGTCCTCGACGTAGCCGCGGAGCAGCTCCGAGTTGCGCCGGAGCAGCGAGACGGAGTTGTTCACCCCGTCCAGCATCTGCAGCACCAGGGACCCGTGCAGCTGTGCGCGCGACTCGGCCAGCCTCACCTGCGACTCGTCGATCGCGCCGCCGCCGCCCTTCGCCGCCTGCTCCTTCGCCTGGGCCAGCTCCGCCTTCATCTTGGGAAGCTGCTTGCGCAGGTCGCCCAGCTCCTCCGAGGAGGACTTGTAGCGGGCCTCCCAGTCGGAGCCGAGCTCGGAGCTGGTCCGCGCCATCCGCGCGTCCGCCTCCAGCGACTCGACGTGCGCCTTCAGCTCGTCGCGCTCGCGCACGATGTCGTCGTAGGTGCCGCGGATCTTCGAGAGCTGCGCCTCCAGCGCCGCGGCGCGCTCCGCCGCGTCCGCCGCCTCCTTGGCGCGCGCGTCGCGGTCGGCCCTGAGCATCGCCTGCTGCTTCTCGAAGCTGTCCCGGTCGCCCGAGCGGCGCAGCATCTCGGAGAGCTGCCCCTCCACCTTCATGCGCGCGTCGACCGCGTCGGTGATCTTCGCTTCCATCTCCTCCATCTGCTTGCCGAGGTCCTTCTTCTCGCTCTCCATCGAGTCGAGCTTGCCGCCCAGCACGCTGGCCGCGTCCTTCGCCTTGGCCACCTCGCCCTCGAGCGACGCGATGCGGTCCTGCATGGCCCTGGTGGCGCGGTCCTGCTCCTCGACCGCCGCGGCCGCCTCGTCGGCCCCGCCGATCTTCGCGATGATGAGCCGCGACTTGGCCAGCTCCTGCACCAGCTCGCCGCGCTCCTTGCCGAGCTGCGCGAGCTGCGTGTTCTTCTGCTTGAGCTTTTCGTTCAGCTCCTTCTCCTTGCCCGCGGCCGCGTTGGCGGCGTCCTTCGACGCCTTCATCTGCTCCTGCAGCTCCTGGGCCTTCGCGTCGCGCGACTTCATCTCCGCCTGGATCTCGTCCTCGCGCTCGGAGAGCATCTTGATCAGGTCGTCCTTCTCCTTGAGCTGCCGCGCGACGGTGTCGCTCTCGGCGCCGCGGATGGCGACGCGGTGCTCCAGCTCCTTGATCTGCCGCTGCAGCGTCTCCATCTCGCGGCGGCGGTCCGCGTCGATGGCCTGCTCCATCCGCTTGCGCTCGCGCTCCAGCTCGGCCGGCGAGTAGTACGTCTCCTTCTCGTCCAGCTCCTTCTGGAGCTTCTTCAGCTCCTCGTCCTTTTGCTTGAGGAGCCCGCGCAGCTTCTCCGCGTCGGCGCGGGCGCCGGCGGCCGCGTCGTGCGCGACCTGCTCCTGCACCTTGACGATCTGCGCCTTGAGCTTGCGGTTCTCCTCCTCGAAGAACAGGACCTTCCCGCGCAGCGTGGCGATCTCCACCTCGTCCTGCGTCTTCACCTCGGCGCGCAGGGCGGGCTGCGCCGGGCGGCGCGGCTGGTCGGTGACGATGCCGGCCTTGGCCGGCGCCGGCGCTTCCTCGGGCGGAGGCGTGCGTCCCCGCGAAGCCGCGCCGCGACCGGCGGTCGCCGGCGGAGCCGCGCGCGGCTTGGGCTGGTCGGCGACGAACTGCGCCTTGGTCATCCCGAAGGTGACGGTGTCGCCGTCCTCGAGCTGCTCGCGGTCGACGTCGCGGTCGTTGACGAAGGTGCCGTTGGTGGACCCCAGGTCCATGACGAAGAACACGCCGTCCTCGCACCAGATCTTCGCGTGCTTGGAGGACACGCCGGCGTCGCCGATCGTGATGTTGCAGCTCGACCCGCGGCCCACCGTCTGGGGGTCGGGAATCAGCTCGATCTCCTGGCCTTCCAGGGACCCGTTCAACACGCGCAGCGTGGCCATGAACGTTCCTTCTTCAAAGCCGGGAGATCGCCGGCGCAGCGGCGCCCGGCCGCGGGCCGAGCGTAGCGGTGGTGCCACCTGGGGTCAACGGGCAGCAGGAGCGCCTGGACGGATGCCGCGAAATCCGATAAAATCATCCGGTCCCGGAGCGCGGGCTTGGCCTGCGGCCGCCGGAGGGACGAGGTGGGTGCTTGGCGAACCCCGACGCGCATCGGCTGGTCCCGGACTGCAAGGTCAGCCTCGGCGGGAAGAAGCTCGATCTGGACAAGGGCGCGCGGCTCACCAAGGTCGAGGTGGACCTCGATGTCGACCTCTTCGGGCAGTGCGCGCTGGTGTTCATCGATCCCAAGCTCGCGCTGATCAACGGTCCGGACTTCAAGGCCGGCGCGCAGGTCAAGGTCGAGCTCGGCTACGGCGCCAAGCTGGGCAAGGTGTTCGAGGGCGAGGTGGTCGCGCTCGAGCCGCAGTTCCGCCGCGACCTGCCGCCGTCCTTGCGCGTGATCTGCCAGGAGTCGATTCACCGGCTGGCGCTGAAGACGGCGGCCCGGGGGCTGATGGAGGTGGACAGCAAGGAGATCGCCAGCAAGATCGCGCAGGAGCACGGGCTGACGGCCCAGGCGCCCTCCGGCTCCAAGGAGCACGTGCTGCAGGCCAACGTGTCCGATTCGACGCTGCTTCGCAGAATGGCGGCGGTCAACGGAAACCACCTGCGCATCGAGGGCAAGAAGCTGATCATCGGGCCGCCTCCCAAGGGCGAGGAGATCACCGTCGCGCCGGGCGACGGCCTGAAGAAGATGCGCGTCCGCATCAAGGCCGCCGGCCAGGTCGGCGAGGTGACCATCCACGGCTGGGACCCGAAGGCCAAGCGGGAGATCGTCGGCAAAGCGAAGGGCGAGGGCGAGACCGGCGAGGGCAGCAAGAAGCATGGTGGGAGCGCCACGCTGGCCTTCGCCGGCGACGAGCACATGCCGGCCGACGTCGCCACCGCCGAGGCGATGGCCAAGGGGCGCATGCGCAAGCTCGCCGAGGGCTTCGTCACCGCCCAGGTGGAGATGATCGGCAACGCCGGCGTGCACCCCGGCGCGGTGCTCAACTTCGACAAGATGGGCGAGAAGCTCGACGGGAAGTACCGCGTCGAGAGCGCGCACCACGAGTTCGCCAAGCGCGGCTATTTCGTCACCTTCCGGGCCGTGCGCATCGGGAAGAAGCCGCCGCCGAGCGCGGCGGCGCAGCGCCAGGCGCGGCGCGCCGCCGCCGAGCAGGCCAAGCGGCAGCAAGCCGCGGCGCTCCAGCAAGGCCCGCAGAACTGGCTCGAGATCGAGCTCAAGGACGACCAGGGCAAGGTCATGGCCGGCGTCTACTACGAGGTATTGACTCCGGACGGCCGCGTCCTGGGCGGCCACCTCGATGCGGCGGGGAAGGCGCGCGTGGTGGGAGCGAAGCCCGGCCAGTGCACGGTCACCTTCCCTGAGTTCCATTCCGAGGACTGGAAGCCGCGCTGACCGGCCGTGGGGGCAAGATGTCGATCCGACATGTGGTCGAGAAGGGCGAATGCATCTCCAGCATCGCCGCCCGCTACCAGGTGAACTGGCAGGTCCTCTGGGACCACGCCGACAACCGCGAGCTGAAGGAGCTGCGCAAGCACCCGGGAATCCTCCAGGCCGGCGACGTCGTCGCGGTTCCGCAGAAGCAAAAGAAGCGCGTGCCGGCTGCGCAGAACCGGCGGCACCAATTCGTCCTCCGCGCGGCGGACACCAAGCTGTGCCTGCGGTTCACCTGCAACGACAAGCCCATCAAGAACGAGCCCTACCGCCTGGCAGTGGACGGCGACGCGCCCCTGGAGGGCTCGACCGACGGCGACGGCAAGATCGAGGTCCCCATCCGGGGGAGCGCGAAAGAGGCGCGGCTCACCTTCACCAAGCGCAACGAGCAGCACCGCGTGCGGCTCGGGACGCTCCCGCCGATCGACACCGTCTCGGGTCAGCAGGTGCGCCTGCACCAGCTCGGCTTCTATCCGGACGAACCGGACGGAAAGGCCGGACCGCTGGTGGAGCTGGCGCTGCGCGCTTTCCAGAACAGCCAGAAGCTGACCGAGTCGGGCCAGGCCGATGCCCGGACGCTGCAAGCGCTGGACACCGCCTACGGCCATTAGAGGAACCGATGCGCTACGACTTCCAGCATGTCGCGCTCGACATTCCTCTCGTCCTCGTCGACCAGAGCACGTATGCGTTCGAGGACGAGGAGTCAGACCGCGCGGTCGACGTGTCCTGGGATCTCATCGAGGAGGACCTCGATCCTGCCGACGTGATCGAGCCCCTGGCCAAACAGGTCAGCGACGCCTACGGCGACAACGCGGAAGTCCTCTCTTCCGACCCCATCACCGTCCTCGGGGAGCCGGCGAGACGGATCGTGCAGCGCGTGGCGCTCGAAGGCGGCGAGCTGACCTTCTGGATGGTCGGAACCGGCAAGAAGCCGGCCGCCCTGATTCTCAAGTACTCCGCCACCGCCCGCACCGAGGTGGAAGAGAGGGAATTCGCCCACGTCCTTTCCAGCATCGCGCCGGCCGACCACCCCTGGGTCCGCAAGGGCGCCCCGGGATTCGTGCGCCGGCAAGCCGGCCGCATCACGTTGGAAGTGCCGCGCGGGCTCTCCTTTCCCACCGAGTACCGGTTTGCCACCCGCGATTCCACCCTGCGCTTGATGTTGAGCTACGCCGCCCGCCTCGAGGCGCGGCCCCCGGACTTCAGCAAGCTCATCTACGTACCCGACAAGCGCGTCGAGCAGCTCCGCGTCGCCGACGAGCAGGCCGAGCCGGCGACCCTGGAGGCCGGGTCGGGCACCGACACGCGGTGGGAGATCGAGAGGGTCCGCGGCGAGGAGGTGTCGGAGCGCGCGGCCGTTCGCCGCCTCGCGCTGCAGATCCGCTCCGACCTCGCCTTCCACCTCACCGGGGTGGGCTCCGGCGCCGGGATCCGGGCGCTGGACGCCGCGTGGCCGCAACTCAAGGGCACCCTCGCGAAGGGGAAGTGAGATGCCAGAGCGTTCCGCCTCGCGGCAACCTTCCAGCCTCCCGCGGACGCCCGACACCATCAACACGACGTACGTGCCGATCGTGTTCGTGCCCGGGATCATGGGATCGCGGCTGCGGATCGACGACTGGGACTGGGATCCGGACGACGGCCTGGAGATGCTCAGGAAGTGGCTCGCTCGATCGGTCGACAAATGCAGACGCCATCTTTCCGTCAAGGAATACCCCGACGCGACCGTCCTCCAGGAGTTGTCGAATTTCCGCCTGCCGGGCAGGCAGAACGCAAAGCGAGCCATCAGCAAGGATGCGCACCTGAAGGACCTGGCGGAGCGCGAGAAGCTCGATCCCGTCGCCCTGTACGAGGCCCGCGGATGGGGCGGCCTGGCGTGGGACCCTTACGGACCGGTGCTGCGCGATCTGGAAGTGGCTTTCAATCACCCGAGCCAATCTCCTGGAGGTCGCCATCCCGTCTACGCCTTCGGGTACGACTGGAGGCAAAGGAACGAAAATTCCGCCGGCGGGCTCGCGCGCCGCGTAGACGACGTCTTGCGCCGGGAGCAGGGCGCCACCCAGGTCATTCTCGTGACCCACAGCATGGGCGGCCTGGTGGCGCGGCACGCCTGCAAGATGGGGGGCCTCGCCGACCGCGTTCTTGGCGCCGTCTACAATGCGCAGCCGTTTCACGGCGCGATCGCCGCCTATCGCCGCTTCTTCACCGGGTGCACGCCGGATTACAACGACGGCGATATTCCCTTCACCATGATTCTCGGTAACGAGTGGTGGAAATACGCGGCGCAGTTGAGCGGCGTGCCCGGTGCGATGCAGCTCCTTCCGACGCACCGGTACCATGCCCAGGTCCCGGCGACGACGCCGCTGCCCGAATCCACGCCGCAATGGCTCATCACCTCGCCCGTGGTGGATCTCGCCACCATCTATGCGGTGTACGCCGGGACCTCCGAGCCGGGCATCCTGCGCCCCGCCACGCAGTTGCCTCGGAAGGTCGATTCGGAAATCAAGCGGATCTGGGACAGCGACATCGTGCCTCAGCTCCGCGACGGCATCTCCGTGGCGCAGGCATTCCACAAGGATCTGGAGAACGAAGATCGGCCGCCCGTCTACGTGGTCTACAGCAACGGCCTCACGACCGACGAGTGGACCAACTGGGCCGCGCCGGAGGACCGGCGCTACCGCCAGACCGACACCGGCGACGGGACGGTCCCCAGCCTGAGCGCTGCTGGCCGCGGCCTGCCGGCGGTCAAGGACCGGACGATGATGCACGGGCACGACCACCTCGGCCACGCCGAGGTGTTCAAGAGCCCTGCGTTCCGCGAACAGGTGCGCCGCTACGTGCGAGGCATCTTGAACCACGGCGTCGTCCCGCCGGGCGGCGTCGGTGGAGCGGGGGGCGCGCAGCCGGCGATCGAGCCGAAGATCCTGCTCGCGGGCAACGTCGTCCTGGTGAAGAAGCCGCACCTGAGCCCGGCGCGCGTCTCGGTGAAGCTCTCGACCGCCACGCCGTTCGATGGAGAGGGCACGCTGACGTGCAGCAAGAGCAAGGCGTTGCGCTTCTTCACCGCCGCCCAGGGAGGCAAGGAGATCCGCTTCGTCGATCGGGACAACGTCTTCCCGGGCAGGGCGCTGACCGCGGGGGTGGAGCTGTTCGTGGAGGGCGCGGCCGCCAGCTCGAGCCTCGACGACGTGGTCCTCATCCTCACCCTGGACAAGGGCAGCGGACTCAACGGCCTGCCCGCCAAGGCCAAGCTGACGGTGGTCGAGCTGACGCTCGACATCTGCGAAACGCGCGCTCCGGGAGGCGGCGATCCGCCCCCCTTGCCGCAGCCGCCGGCGCAGCCCGGCCCCGACCCGTCCGACAAGGTCTCCCTCGGTCGAGGCCTCGCAGTGCAGGACGCGGACAAGACTCACGAGCGGGCGATGCTCATCGTGCGGCAGCCGAAGCCCGCCACGTTCGCCGGCAAGCTCGCCCTGGCCCGGGCGAACGACAAGGTCCAGGCATTCAAGGTCGAGGATCCGAAGCATGCCGGCGGCCCGATCGGCGATCGCGAGGTATTCGAGGCGAAGACGGTGCCGGCGGGGGGCTTGCGGTTCTTCGTCGAGGGCATGAAGGCGAGCGGGGAGCCGCGAGACACGGGCTACCGCCTGGGGATCGACGGAGTGGACGATCAGGGCGACCGCGTCGCCATCACGGCGATCGATCTGAAGATCGAGCTGGCCGCAGGGGGACCGCCGCCCAAGCCCCTCTTGCTCTTCGTCAAGCGCGCTCCGCTCCAGCTCAAGGCGATCGCTTCGCCCGCGGGAGGCAAGTTCTCTTGGCGGACGAGCGGTCCCGCGGGAGCCGCCATCATCGACGGGAGGAGCGACGCCCCCGAGGTCACGCTGCGCGCGGACGCCATCTCGGTGAAGCTCGACGATGCGGGAATCTTCGTCGCGTACAGGATCGGCAAAGGCGATCCGGAAGCGAGCCTCAAGCTCACCGCGCTCCGCGTCCATCTCGACGTGGACGCCGACCGCGACGGCGTGGTCGAGCCGGACGGCGCCGGCAAGTCCGATTGGAATTTCGGGGCCTCGAGCAAGGGCGCGGTGATCATCGCGAACTGCGACGACGACGGACCGCCCAAGGGGCGCGACAACGAGAACGACGTCGTCGATACCGAGAAGGACGTCGACGACCTGGCGCCGCTCGTCATCCGCGCGAGCGGACCGCTACCGGCGGGCTTTAGCCTCAAGCTGCGGACCGACTTGCCCAAACGGGTGCGTGTCTTCGACAAACGCGCAGCGAAGGCCGCCTTGGTGCTCGGGCCGCCGGATACGAAGGAATGGACCCTCCCCAGCGCAAGCGCGGAGAGGATCCTGGGGATGGAAGCGACCAGTTTCCCCGTCGAAGGATTCAATGGGCTCATCTCATTCTCACTGGTGTTGACCGACGGCTCCGGGACCGAAAAGGCGCGCGATGGCGTGAAGGTCCGCGTAGCGCCGTGGCTGATGACGCACCACCTCGAGCCGGGCGAGCAGGTCTACGTCGTCAAGACCCAGGACAACGAAGCATTCCGGGCCGCGCTTGGAGCGGCGTTGTCGGCGACGGGCCTTCCCCCACCGCACGAAGTGACCGTGTCCGGCCCGGAGGACGATCGCTGGATGCAAGACTGCATGGAGTTTGGCTACACGCGGATGCCGAAGAAGACGCTGCCGGTGGTCCTGAACGCGCCTCGCGGGCGCCCCCTCCAGGGTTTCGCCGAGGCGAAGCTCCAAGGGCCGGACTTTGGCTGGACGTTTCACGGGCAGCACGAGGAGAACACGTTCAATTCGTTCGGAAACCTCGAGGTGACGCCACCGCTCAGGGCGGCAGGGAAGGAGTGGAAGTTCGGCCGCATCTACTTCGGTCATGGCCGAGGCCATTCGGAGGGGCCGATCAACCCGGCGCTGCGGGCGTTCCTCGAGGCCCAAGGCGCGCAGTCTCCCGTCGAAATCGACAGCAGCTGGCTCTACGTCGGGCACGTGGACGAGATGATGACCTTCGTTCCGGCTTCGGGTGACCCCCAGTTCCGTCTGGTGCTTGCCAGCCCACGCAAGGCAATCGGGTTGATGGAAAAGGCACGGGACGCGGGCCATGGCGGCGCGAGGCTGTGCACGAACAAGCAGGAGCAGATCACCATCGACGACTTCCTGGGCCCTGTCGGGACCAGGAGCGCGCACCGGAAATTCAACGAGGACGTGTGCCAGAAGAGACTCAACGACGTGCGCGGCCAGGTGGCCCTGGATCCTTCCAAGTTCGGATTGAGTGACGCCGACATCGTCGAGCTGCCTGTGCTGTTCCACAACGAAGGCGGAGGCAAGGCCGGCGCGTTCACTGCCGACATCGTCAACATGCTACTCGTCGGCACGCACTGCATCATGCCGGACCCATTCGGGCCGATCGTCGGCGGCCAGGACCTCTTCAGGCAGGAGGCGGATTCCGTCCTCCGCGCACTCGGCTGTACCACTCACTACGTCGACGATTATGATACTTACCACCTCGCCCTTGGCGAGGTTCATTGCGGGACCAATACCCGGCGCCGGCCGCCTTCGACTCCGTGGTGGGAGCAGGCCCCGTAGGATGAGCAGCGCGAGCTGGGGTGCTCTTGGCCGGAGTGGGCGCAGAGCGCTGCTGGTCGCGATCGGCATGGCCGCGGTGCCGACGATTCCGGCGCGAGCGGCGGGAAAGGTGACCAGGATGGACCGGAGCATCGTGCGAGTGGCCCTCGACTGCGGGGGGCCGGACTATCTGGAAGCGGAAAAGGAGATCGTCGCGGCCGGCGCGCAGTTGCATCCGACCATCCGCGCGGAAGCGGCCCGGCGGGGTCCTCTGGATCTGGCGATTGCCGAGATGCTGCTCGGTTGGGAGACCGAGGGAGCGAAATGGCGCGCGTGCCTGGAGCGGCTCGACGCACTCGGGAAGAAGTATGCAAAGTCGGTGATCGGCCACCCCATTCCGGAGCACGTGGCCGAGGTGCTTACCGGGGAGTTCGCAAGCTCGTGTGTGCCGCTGTTGTCTGTCAGGTTGCTGAAGGAAGGGGCCAATTGGCCCTTCTGGAAGGCGGCGGGTGTGCTGCTCCACCTGCGCGATGTCCGGGACCCGCGTTCCACCGAACCACTCCTCCGGTTCTTCCTTTCCGCGCCGGAACCACGGCTGACGCGGATCGCCGCGGAAGCCCTCCATGCCCTTGGCGCAGGGCAGCGATTGGAGAAGGAATTACAGAATCTCAAGGGTCGCGCGGAGACCCTCGAGGAGGCCTGGCGAGCCGCGGCCGCCAAGTGAACCCTCTCCCGCTCGGTTGACCCGTCCTGCGAGCGCACGGTAGCCTCCGAAACGGTCGTCGAGCCGCGCCCGATGGTCTCGCGAGGGGGGCCCCGCAATCGTGCCTACACCGCAGCCTCAGCTGGAGGTCGGCAGCTATTACGGCAAGTATTTCCTGCTGAAGAAGCTGGCCGCGGGCGGGATGGGGGAGATCTTCCTCGCCAAGCAGCAGGGACCGGCCGGGTTCGAGAAGATCCTGGTGGTCAAGAAGGTCCTCCCCCACCTCACCGAGAACAAGGAGTTCGTCGAGCTGTTCCTGAGCGAGGCGCGGCTCGCCGCGCGGATGAATCACCGCAACGTGGTGCAGCTCTTCGAGCTGGGCGAGCAGCAGGGCAGCTACTTCATCGCCATGGAGTACGTCTCGGGCCGCACTTTGCGCGACCTGATCGACGGCGCCGCGAAGAAGAAGGAGAAGCTGCCGCCCGAGGTGTGCCGCTCCATCGCCGAGCAGATCTGCGACGGCGCCAGCTACGCGCACAACCTGACCGACGTCACCGGCCGCTCGCTCAACATCATCCACCGCGACCTGAACCCGCAGAACGTGCTCCTCAGCTACACCGGCGACGTGAAGATCATCGACTTCGGCATCGCCAAGTCGGAGATGAGCACGGTCAAGACCGAAGCCGGGATGATCAAGGGCAAGTTCGTCTACATGAGCCCGGAGCAGTCGCTGGCGAAGAAGCTCGACAAGCGCTCCGACATCTTCGCCATCGGCATCACGCTCTACGAGATGCTCACCGGCACCAATCCCTTCCACAAGTCCAACATCGTGCTCACGCTCGAGGCGGTGCAGCGCTACGACCCGCCGCCGCCCTCCGAGTACGACGCGGCGTACGCTCCGTTCGACCCCATCATCGCCAAGGGATTGGCCAAGGACCGCGACCGCCGCTACCCCGACGCCGCCGAGATGCTCGACGACCTCCGGCGCATCGTGGTGCCGCGCTCGCCCGAGCGGCTGAGCCAGCTGATGGGGCGGCTGTTCCGCCAGCACCTCGAGGAGGAGCAGAGGATCTTGCTCGACACCGACGGCGGGCGGGCCGCGGGCACGGCGCGACCGTCCGCTTCGCGCACGCCCGCGCGGCCGGCGCCCACGCCGGTGGCGAAGTCGGAGCCCGACGGCGGCACGCTGATCCTGAACCCCTCGGCCGCGGCTCCGAAGAAGGCCGCGACCTCGCCGCAGCCCTCCGCGCCCGCAGGGGCGAGGCGGCCGACCACGCCGCCGCGAGCGGTGTCCGCTCCGAAGCATTTGACTCCTCCCCCGCGGCCGGTGGGCGCGGCGGACACACTGCTCGACGCGGGCGTTTCGACCCTCTCGGCGGAGGACGACGTGCCGGGGGGCACGGCCATGCTCCGGCCCGGGCAGCCGTTGCCGATGCCGCCCGCGCGCAAGGCCCCGCGCTCGACGGACACCATGCCCGACGTTCCCGAGGTGACCGAGCCGGCGCTTCCCCTGGAGGGCGACGGGAAGACGGCGTTCCTCGGGACCGCTCCCGCGCGGCCCGCGCGCAAGCCTGCCGCGCCGCCGGCCAACGGCGGCGGCACGAGCATCCTCACGCCGGAGGAGGCGCAGGCCTCGGCGCGGGATGCGATGGCCAAGCTTCAGCAGGCGCAGCAACAGGTGGTGCGCACGCGGACGCGCCCTCAGGGGCAGGCGGACGCGGCCCGGAACCGCAGCGGCAGGACCCTGTGGATCGCGCTCGGCGCGGGCGCGCTGTTCGCGTTGGCCGGCATCGTGGCGCTGCTCGTCTGGCTGCTCTCGGACGAGCCCGTCGCCCCGCATCCGCGCCGCGCCACGGCCGCGATCTCCGCCGAGGCGCAGAAGGACGAAGGCGCCCCCGCCGATCCGGCGCAGGCGGTCGAGCGCAAGCGCCAGGCCGACGAGCCGCGCGAGCAGAAGAAACCCCCGCCCAGGGCAGCACCCGTCGAGAAGATCGAGCCGGCGCCGCGCAAGGTCGGCGCCGGCAAGCTGTACGGCACGCTCACCGTCAACCCGCAGGGCGGCGCGCTGATCACCTTCGCGGGCTCCGCGCAGCCGCGGCAGATCGGCGCATACAACCTGCCGGTCACCGGCGACAGCGGCGCCGTCGAGGTGGGCGACTCGTCGACCGCGTACAAGGTCCAGCTGGAGTACGTGCGCTCCGGCAGCGCCCTGAACGTGAAGGTGAGCACCTCGCCCTGGGCCATCGTCTGGGTGGACGGCACCTCCCGCGGCCGTGCCCCGGTCTCCGGGGTGAAGCTCGAGTCCCGCCAGACCCTCCTCGAGCTGAAGAAACCCGGCGAAGAATCCGGCATGCTCGTGAAGCTCCAATACCGCCCCAACTAGCCGCGCTTCCGCCTAGAAACTTTTCACGCAGAGCACGCGGAGGGCGCAGAGTTTCTTGTGGTGACGAGTCGTGCGCCGGCGCACGATCGTGGGACGAACCCAATCCTCTGCGGTCTCTGCGAGCTCTGCGTGAAACGGTTTGAGGCGTGCATCGCGGATCCGGGGGCGGGCGGGGGAGGGGCCACTTGATCAGGGGGAGGGAGAGGGACTAAGCTCGCGCCCTCCCGAGAGAGTGACCGTCGAGAGTCAGCCACCGGGCTGAGACAGTGGGGGTACGTCGACATGCCGGAGAGCCGGGAGGACCGCCTGAGCGAGCTGGAATCGCTCTGGTACGAGGTCGTCGAGGCGGTCACGGCCGGCCGTACGCAGGGGCTCGTCTGCCCCGAATGCCAGTTCTCCGAAGGCCTCATGGTGGAGGAGCAATCCGGCCGTACCACCGTGAGCTGCCCGAATTGCAAGCGCGTCGTCGAGGTGGGGATCGCCACCGCGTAGCAGGGAAGGATTTGAGGGGAACGGCATGAGCAATTTCCTCGGCGTCGGCTTCAAGTTCCCCTTTTCGGTCGGCCCCAACGGGGGCATCCAGCTCTCCAAGTACGAGCAGAACATCGAGGAGTCGGTTCGCATCGTCATCGGCACCGCCCTGGGCGAGCGGCAGATGCGCCCCGACTGGGGATGCCGCATCCACGATTACGTCTTCGCGCCGAACAACACCTCGACCCAGACGCTGGTCGGGCACCACGTCGAGGAGGCGCTCGCGAAGTTCGAGCACCGCATCCGCAACATCCAGGTCGAGGCGCTCCCCGACCCCGACTCCGCGGAACGGATCCTGGTGGACGTGCGCTACGAGATCCGCGCGACCAACAGCATCCACAACCTGGTCTTCCCCTTCTACCTGACCGGCAGCTAGCGGCGAGGTCCGCTCCCCATGTCCCTCCCGGTTCCAAACCTGGACGACCGGTCCTGGAAGCAGATCGTCGACGAGGCGGTGCGGCTCATCCCGCGCTACTGCCCGGAGTGGACGAATCACAACGCCTCCGACCCGGGCGTCACCATGCTCGAGCTGTACGCGTGGATGACCGAGATGGTCATCTACCGGCTCAACAAGGTCCCGGAGAAGAACTTCCTCACCTTCCTGGACCTGATCGGGGTGCGCCTCAAGCCGCCCGAGCCCGCCCAGGTGGTGCTGGAGTTCACGCCCGCCGACGGCATCGAGGGCGAGCTGGTGGTGCGCAAAGGGACCCAGGTCGCCACGCTGCAGGCGGCCGGAGCAGATCCGGTGACGTTCGAGACGCTGCGCGACCTGGCGCTGATTCCCGTGCACGTGGTGCGCGCCGTCTCGAGCCACCGGGGTACGGTCGCCGATCACACCGAGGCGCTCGCCTCGGGCGAGGCGAAGGAGCCGCTCTTCACCGGCGTCCAGGAGGTGGAGCGCTTCCTCTACGTCGGCGACGACCGGCTGTCCGCCTTCAACGAGGAGACGGCGGTCGACCTGTTCTTCGAGGCGATGCCCGGCTCCAGCGGCCCGCGCATTCCGACCATCACCGAGTGGCAGTACTTCGACGGCAAGCGCTGGCGCGAGATGACGCTCAACCGCAACGAGAGCGATCAGCGCCGACTCGCCTTCGGCAGCCACGTCGGCATCGAGAAGCAGATCGTCAACAACGTCGAGACCTACTGGGTCCGCGGCAAGCTGGCCGAGCCCCTCAAGGATCCGCGCCAGGTGATGCTCGACAGCATCTCGCTGCGCATCGAGATCCTCGGCGAGGGCATGGCGCCCGAGTCCGCCTTCGTCAACATCGGCAGCTACATCTTCCTCCCGGTCGACCAGGGCAAGAGCTTCCACCCCTTCGGCGAGGAGCCGAAGTTCGACTGCGCCCTGTACGTCGGCCACAAGGAGCTGTTCGCCGCGCCCGAGGCGCGCATCAAGATCGAGGCCTCCCTGGTGGAGCCGTCGGTGGTGGTCAGTCCGGAGGCCAGCCCGGACCTCATGGTCCACTGGGAGTATTGGAACGGCCGCAAGTGGGCCGAGCTGGGGCGCACCGGCGGGATGGGCGTCTCGGGCCCGCAGGGCAGCTTCAACTTCCTCGACTCGACCGGCGCGTTCACGCGCAACGGCGCGGTGCAGTTCGACCGCCCGCAGGACATGCTGGAGACCGAGGTAGGCGGCCAGAAGAACCTCTGGATTCGCGCTCGCATCAACTCCGGCAACTACGGCGCGCCGGGCAGCTACGAGCTGATCGGGCAGAACTGGGTGTTCAAGGAAGACCGGCCGCTGCGCCCGCCCTGCCTCAAGTCGCTGGTGTTCAAGTACGTGCGCGAGCCGAAGCCGGTGCAGTACTGCCAGAGCTACAACGACTTCCAGTTCCGCGATCACACCGACGACCTCAATACCTCGTACGTCTACTTCCAGCCCTTCCTGCCCGACCAGGACGAGACGCCCGCCTTCTACCTGGGCTTCGACCAGAAGCTCCCCGAGCGGTCGATCCACCTCTACTTCGAGCTGGACGACTCCGAGGCAGCGGGCGGCGGCGCCCAGCTGGGCGGCCCCCCTCCGGGCGCGGCCGAGGAGGACACGATCCTCAAGGGGCCCCGCGTGGTCTGGGAGCTCTGGGACGGGAACCGCTGGGCGGACCTGCTCCCCGAGGACCTGACTTACGGGTTCACCCGCTCGGGGTACGTGAGCTTCGACGGGCCCAAGCAGATGGAGAAGCGCGCCGTCTTCGACACCGAGGCGCACTGGCTGCGCGCGCGCCTGGAGACGGGCGCCTACGATCTGCCCCCGGCGCTGCGGGCGGTGATGGTCAACGCGGTCTCCGCCGTGAACGGCATCACGCTGGAGGAGGTGCTGGGCTCCTCCGACGGATCGATCGACCAGACCTTCACCGTGGCCAACGTGCCCTTCCTCGCCGGTCCGGAGCTGTGGGTGCTGGAGCCCGATGCGCCGGCTCCCGCGCAGCGCAAGGCGATCGAGCAGGAGGAAGGTCCCGAGGCCGTCCAGCCCGACGAGGACGGCAACGGCACCTGGGTCCGCTGGCACCAGGTGGAGAACTTCTTCGACTCCGACCCGGGCGCGCGCCATTACACCTGCGACCCGATCAAGGGCGAGATCGCCTTCGGCGACGGCCGCAAGGGCGGGGTGCCGCCGACCGGGCGCGACTCGCTCAAGCTGCGCTATCGGCTCGGCGGCGGCGCGCAGGGCAACGTGGGAGCCAGCTCGCTCACCGTGCTCAAGCAGAGCATCGCCTTCGTGGAGGGCGTCACGAACCCGTTCCCGGCCACGGGCGGCGCCGATCCCGAGACCGTCGAGGAGGCGAAGCGCCGCGGCACCTACGCGATCAAGAACCGCGATCGCGCCATCACCGCCGAGGACTACGAACAGCTGGCGCTGGCGGCCTCGCGCCGGGTGGCGCGGGCGAAATGCGTGCAGGCGAGCGACGGGAGCATCTCGCTGCTCCTGGTGCCCAAGGCCGAGCGGGAAAACGGCGACGCCCGGATGGTCCCCTCGCGCGACCTGATCGATCGCGTGGCGGCGTTCATCGACCGGCGGCGCCTGATCACGGCCCGCGTGAACGTCGGCAAGCCGCGCCAGGTGCCCGTCTCGCTGGAGCTGGCCATCTCGCTCAAGCCGGGCGCGACCGCCGACCGGGTGAAGAGCGACGTGAAGGAGAAGGTGAAGCACCTGCTGCACCCGCTCAAGGGCGGTCCCAAGGCCGAGGGCTGGCCGTTCGGCCGCGCGGTGGGGAAGGCGGACCTGTACCCCGTGGTGGAGGGGGTGGACGGGGTCGACCGCATCACCGACCTCGCCATCGTCGACGAGGGCCGCAGGCTCCGGGTCGAGATGCTGAAGCTCGGCGAGGACGAGCTGCCCCAGCTCATCGGGGTCGAGATCTACGACCGGGGGTAGCCCGACATGGCCGAAAAGAACCTCGACATGCTGCCCCGGATCGCGCCGCCGCTGTTGGGCCTGCCCATCGGCGAGGCCCGCCGCATGGCCAAGAAGCGCGCCGGCGCCGAGCTGACCATCAAGCTGGTCGACAGCGAGGAGAAGCAGCTCCACGTCGTCCGCCAGTTCCCCGAGGCGGGCGACGACCTGGACGAGCGGCGCGCGATCAAGGTCGAGATCGCCACCCGCCCCTGGATCCAGTACCTCCCCGGCATCTACCAGGACGCCGACGAGGAGAACGCCGACTTCCTCCAGCGCTTCCTGCTCATCTCCGCGCACCTGACCAGTGGGATCGAGGAGCGCCTCGAATACCTGTACGAGTTCTTCGACCCGCGGCTGACCCAGGCGGGCTTCTTGCCCTGGCTCGCCGGGTGGCTCGCGATGCCGCTCCTCGAGGGCTGGGACGAGGAGAAGCGCCGCGAGATCATCCAGCGCGTCCCCGAGCTGTACCGGCTGCGCGGCACCGCCCGGGGCCTCAAGCTGGCGCTGCGCCTGTTCGCCGACGTGAACGCCGAGATCCACGAGGGCGAGTGGCCCTATCCCGGGATGGTCATCGGCCGGTCGAGCACGGTCGGCAAGGACACGGTGCTTTCGCCGCCCGTCTTCATCAGCCAGTGCTTCACCGTCGAGCTGCCCGACAAGAAGGCGGAGATCTCCCGCGAGCGCCTGCGCACGGTGCAGGCGCTGGTGGAGACCGAGAAGCCGGCGCACGCGCATTACGCGCTGGTGTTCGAGAAGACCGAGCCTACCTACGAGACCGTGCCGTTCCTGCACGTGGGCAAGACCGGGCGGATCGGCGTGGACGCGCGCATCGGCGGCATTGAGGACGTGCCGGAGGCCCAGGACGAGGAGCTGCAGAGGCTCGGGCTTTCGCGCAGGAACTGACGGTTTGACACAACCGGCCCCGAGGTGCGTTCCTCGAAAAGGCCGCTGAAGGTTCGGAGGATGCAATGGCGGAGCAGGCCAATTTCAAGCGCATCAACTTCTTCGAAGGGTTCTTCACCACCGACGAGGACTGGAACGCCGCCGAGGCGTATCACGTGGAAAAGAGGCGGCTGCACAACCGCGTCCTCCACACTCCAGGGGTGGTTCCCGTCGAGGGCGGGGGGATGAAGGTGCAGGCCCGCGGGCGCGGCGACCTGTCGTTCGAGGTCTCGCCCGGGTATGCGGTCGACGCCCGCGGCAACGAGCTGGTGCTGCGCGACCCGGCGGTGAAGGTGGTCGAGGCGGACAAGCTCAAGCTGCCGCAGACCATCTACGTGGCCATCCGGTATTTCGAGGAGCCCACCGATTTCATCGCCTACAAGGAGAATCCGCGCTTCAAGGGCCACCGCCGCATCGAGGAGAAGGTCAAGATCGAGGTGATGGCGCGCGAGCCCGACGGCGTCGAGTCGATCGAGCTGGGCCGCGTGCGCCTCGAGGAAGGCGTGCGCGAGATCCGCGACGCGCTCGACCAGCGGGTCCCGGGCCCGGGCGAGGTCGACCTGCGCTACGTTCCCGTCGCCGGGTACGCCGGCAGCCACGCCTCGCCGCAGCTGCGGGTGGAGATCGCCAACGGCCTGTCCGAGAAGGCGGTCCTCGCCGCGCTGCTCTGCAAGATGGGCGTCGCCTCCGCCAACTACCTGCGCGGAGCGGTGCTGGCGGCGGAGATGCTGAACAACTCGAACGGCGTGGGCCCGTTCAACCTGGCCGACGTGCTCACCGGCCCGGTGGAGCTGGAGCGGGAGATGGTGGAGGCGATCGAGAAGGACTTCCCCCAGATCGCCGCCCGCAAGGGGTTCGCCGAGTACAAGAAGGCGCTGGAGGCGCTCACCAAGGTGGTCCGTGACCGCCCGCGGGACGCGGACGGCGCCATCGGCATCGCCCGCTTCCTGAACGCCTCGAACCAGGCGCTCACGCCGGTGGTCAAGGAGAAGCTCGCCCCGACGGCGAAGAAGGAGGTCAAGGGCGAGGCGACCAGCTGGAAGGACATCGTCACCCGCAGCCAGCCCTTCCCGGAGGAGCTCAACATCGACGGCTCGAACTTCACCCGCGTCGACCACCTCCAGCTGGTCAACGACGACTCGGAGAAGGCGCACAAGTTCCGCATCGAGGGCCAGAAGGACATGTGGAAATCGCGCCAGACCTTTACCTATCCGGACAAGGAGAGCGTCTCGGACTCGGGCGTCGCGTACATCGGCGGCGAGGCGAAGTGGCAGACGCACAATTTGAAGCCGGGCAAGGACCTGATCATCATCAAGCGCTTCGACGCCATCCTGGGCGAGCAGATCTGCGACGTCCTGGTGGACGGGAAGAAAGTGGGGCAGTGGAAGGTGACCGAGGCCGATCGCAAGCACCGCTGGCGGAACCACTACTTCCTGGTGCCCGGCACGTTCATCACCAACGAGACGGCGGAGATCACCGCCAAGGCGGTTTCGGCGGAGCGCGACATCAACATGTTCCAGCTCTGGTTCTACCAGCCGGCGTAGACGGACATTGGGGGAGGGACATTGGGGGACACCATAACGACATGGTGTCCCCTCCCCCCTCCGAAGGGAGTCGCGTGTTTCTACAGATCGTCGACCGCATCCTGCCCTTCCTCAAGCGCGGCAAGAAGGAGGGGAAGGTGTGCCCCAACGGGCACGTCATGCACCCCACCTGGGACGTGTGCCCCTACTGCCTCGAGATGCAGCAGCAGATGGCCATGCAGGCGTCCGGCGGGGGCGGCGGAGGGATGCCCATGCCGATGCCCTCGGCGGGGCAGGGCACGGCGATGGTCAGCCTCTCCGACCTGGGCAAGAGCGCCAAGGACGCGAAGAAGGGCGAGGTGTGCGGCTGGCTGGTGGCGCTCAACGGGCAGCACAAGGGCGAGGACTTCCGCCTGCGGGTGGGGAAGAACGTGCTCGGCACGGCGGCGGACTGCGACGTGACGCTGACCGACAAGAAGATCTCGCGCAAGCACGCCACCATCCGTTACGAGGGCGGCGAGTTCCAGATCGCCGACCTGGACAGCTCCAACGGCACCTTCGTCAACGACGAGAAGGTGCAGAAGCACGACCTGATCGATAACGACATCATCAAGTTGGGGGACATCGAGTTCGAGTTCAAGTGTCGCGCGCTCCGCGAGAAGCGGGAGTAGAAGGAACATCGTGACCAGGCATCCGAAGGCGTGGTGGGCGGCGATCGCGGCCGCGCTGCCGCTCATGGCGCAGGCCGCCGGGCCGCAGCTGTCGGTCCAGCAGGTGCAGATGGAGAAGGGCACCTGGCCGCGCGGAATGCGCGCCCGGGCCTGGGTCAACGTGGTGGGCGCCTCCGGGTCGCCGATCCAGGGCCTCGGCCCGGACATCTTCAAGGTCTACGAGAGCGGCAGCTCCTCCAGCTCGAAGATCACCAAGGTGGAGACCCTCGAGTCGCTCGGCACGGGCGCCTCGATCGTGCTCGTCATCCAGGCCTCCGGGGCCATGGAGCCGATCTGCGAGGAGCTGAAGAAGTCGGCCAGCGCCTTCGTGAACGGCTTGGGGGAGAAGGACCAGGTTGCGGCGGTCGACTATGCCGAGACGGCGGAGACGATCGCGCCCTTCTCGCCCGAGAAAGGCGAGGTGGCCGGCAAGGTCAGCAAAATGAGCTGCACCGGCAAGAGCTTCCTGCTCTACGACGGCCTGGCGCAGGCCGTCTCGCTCTTCGCCGGCAATCCCGGCAAGGGGCAGCAGAGCGGCACGCTGCCCGCTCCCAAGGCGATCATCGTCATCGCCGACGGCCGCGACAACGGATCCGCCACCGCCGAGGAGAAGGTGGTCGCCGACGCGATCAAGCGCCGCATCCCGATCCACGCGGTGGGTCATTCCGAGCTGGACCAGGACTCCCTGGCCGGCCTCGAGCAGATCGCGCGCCGCACCGGCGGCACGTACCGGGCGGCGCCCACGGTCGAGGACATCAACAAGGGCCTGACCGTCATCAAGGACTACATCAACAAGGCGTACGTCATCGACTGGAAGACGCAGCTCGACCACGACGGCAAGGAGCACAAGGTCGAGGTCGCGATGGAGAGCGACAGCGGGACCGGGCTCAAGGGCTCCTTGATGGTCCGCACGCCCGACTATTTCGACTGGATGCGCCTGGCGGCCTGGGTGATCGGCATCCTGCTCCTGGTCATCGTCGGCGCGGCCATCTACGTGCTCACCCGGCCCAAGCCGCCGCCGCAGCGCTTCTGCTTCGTCTGCAAGCGGGCGCAGATGCCCGAGTGGGACGTCTGCCTGTTCTGCCTGAAGAGCGCCAAGGCCCGCCTGCTCGTCCAGAAGGGCATGAACAAAGGCAAGCAGTACCCGCTGGTGGGGAAGGTGGTCAGCCTGGGGAGCGGGCCGGAGAACAACATCCGCATCCTCGACGGCGCCGTCTCGGGCAAGCACGCGGGCGTCTCCATCGACGACACCAAGTTCGAGATCGTCGACCTGGGCTCCAAGAACGGCGTGCTGGTCAACGGCAAGCGGACCCCGCGCCGCTTCCTGCGCAACGGCGACGTCATCACTCTCGGCATGACCGAGCTGAAGTTCGAGTCCACCGTCGCCGGCGGCAGCGACGAAGAAGCCGACGACTGACTACCTGTTTCACGCAGAGCGCGCAGAGGACGCAGAGCTTTTTTTGATGAAAAACCCTCTGCGATCTCCGCGAGCTCTGCGTGAAACCTAAGTCCGCTAAGTCGTGACCGTGGACGTGCGTTGGCGGCCACTGGCCTCCGTCATCTGCACGTCGGAACGGGCCTGTTGCTGTGGCAGGCCGTGCATTGCACCTGGGTCCAGTTCACGCCCCACGGCTTGATGGTCGTGTTCATGGTGTTGTGACAAGTGAAGCATGCGGGTGCGCCGCCGGTCGTCTGGTTCACCCTGTGGTTGCCCGAGGTGACGGCGAAGCAGAGGGAGCTGTGCTGCGTCAGCGGGAGCTTGAGGAGGTTGGTCCACGACGGCGTCGCGATGGTGCCGGCGTGACACTTCAGGCACAGCCCATTCGTGGCGACGCTCGCCGCGGAGGTGCTGGAGTCGAACGTGTAGCCGAAGCCGATCAGGTTGGCTCCGGCCGCCGGGGTCGTATGCCGTGAATTGACCCCGCCGGGGTCCACCGCCGCCGCGCCGTTGTTGTGGCAGCCGATGCAGTTGATGGTGGCGATGTCGGTCGGCGTCGCCCTGTTCGTGTGGCAGTCCGTGCAGCCTGCGACCGAGCTGTTGTGGACGTCGGTCGCCGTCGTCGGGAAGTTCTTGCTGTGATCGAACGGGCCGATGTCGCCGTTCGGGTGGCAGCTGCTGCAGGCCGCGTCGTTGTAGCTATAGGACCCTGGATACCCGGGCCACGAGGTGCCCAGGTGATTCGCCGACGTGGTCGGCTCCAGGTGGCAGCCGGTGCAGGGCTTGCGCTGGGCCGCGAAGTCGATTTGCGGGTTCCTCCGCGCCGGGTCCGTCGTGCGCGAAGTGTGGCACTGCTCGCACGACTGGAAATGACCACCTCGTGCGATCAGGAAGCCTCCTGGCAGGGTGGGGCTCTGGCCATGGGTAGCGACCCGCTGCAGCGCTCCGTTCGAGTGGCACAGCAAGCAATTCGCCGTCTCACCAGCCGGCAGGGACCCGGTGCCGCTCCACAGCGGCGCTCCGTTGTTGGGCTCGGGTCCGATCAGGCCGGCATGCCTGGCGTTCTGGTCGGCTGCGTTGTGACAGATCGTGCAATCGACCTTCGCTCGTTCCGCGATGGTGGCGTGGCAGCTCGTGCACTGGATGGTGCCTGCGACGTGGACCGCCGGGGCGCCGGTGGCGTGGACCTGGCCCGGGGCGATGGGGAACTTGCGGGTGTGGTCGACCGCGCCCGTTCCGATCCCGTCCGGGTGGCAGCCGTAGCAGGAAGGGCTGTCGTAGGAGAAGCCTCCGACGTTCTTCTGGACGTGGTTCGGGATCGTGGGCGTCGGCGCGTGGCAGGTCAGGCAATCGAAGCCCTGGAAGCTGTCGGAGGTGCCATGGCACGAGTTGCATTCGATCACGCCGGCGACGTGGACTGCAGGCGCTCCCATCGCGTGGATGCGGCCCGTCGAGATGGGGAAGAAGAGCGAAGTGTGCTGTTCGTTCGTCGGTTGCGTCAGCCAGCGGCCCGCGCCGGCATCCGGCGGTGAGCAGCCGGCGAGCACCGCGATGCCGAGCAGGGCCTGGACGGGCCGGAGCATTCAGCCTGGACCTCGCCTTCGTGTGGAGCACTTGGGCGGTGAAGGACGCCGACCAGAAGTCTAGCGTTGCGGTCCGCGGGCAAGTACCGCGCGATCTGCGTCTCCCGCGCACCGCGGTGGAGCAGGTGTGGCAAATGGATCCGGGAGCGGTGTCTATGGGGTCATCTGCACGCCCGTGAAATTTTCCTCCTGCAGTTCAGAAACGTCCGGCCAGCGACGCATCGAGCGTGCCTCCCAGGAGCCCTCCCGCTCCCCCGAGAGGGCGGACCCCCGGCAACCCCCCTGCGCGTCCGAGCGCCGAGACGCGCAGCGCTGCGAACGGGCCCAGCTGCGCGCTGATGCTGGCGTACGCTCCCAGCTCGTCCTCGGTGGAAGCGCCCGGCGACCGCGTCTGGAACCAGGAGACGCGGAGGAGCACCTGCAGCCAGCGCGGCCGGTGGGTGAGGAGCTGCACCCAGGCGGTCTGTCCGCTCGACCAGCCGTCCTCGGCGACGTATCCCGCGGAGGCTCCACCCACCTCGCCGAAGAGGCGCGGCAACCCGAGCTCTGGACCTGCGAAGCGGCGCGATACGCCGGTGGTCAGGTCCTTCACCAGACCGGACACCCCCGACACCGTGAGCCACGGCACGACCTCCCAGCTGGCGGTGAGGTCCGCGTGCCGCGCGGCGCCCCCGGACAGCACCGTGCCAGGGCCGTCGCGCTCCGGCACCGAAAGGCCCCGGTAGCGGAAGCCGCCGAGCAGCGAGAGCCGATCGAGCGGGCGGAAGCCGACGTCGACGCTGGCGCCGTCGAGGTAGTCCGCCGATTCGCGGTCGCCGCGCGCCACCCGCGCCTGGGCGCCCAGATCCAGCATGCGGCCCAGCGAAATCTGCGCCAGCCCCTCGGCCTCGACCCGCCTGCCCAACTCGGGACTGTTGCTATAGGCGACCCGCGTCTCCTGGCGCGCGTACCGCACCAGGGAGCTCACCTCTCCGGTGCTCTGGAAGGCCAGGTACGCTCCCGCGGTATGTCGCTCGAAGGAGAGGGCCAGCGTCCCGGGGTCCGGCACGCCGCCCCCGAAGACGCCGAACTCGACGTTGCTCCTCGTCCGCCAGCCGGCCTGGCCCCCGTCGATGAGGCTCGAGCCGGGTGCGGACCAGGGCCGCACGCGTCCGAAGGCCAGCGCCAGGCCGCCCTGCGCCGGACGGCGAGCCAGCTCCGCCTCCCAGACGTAGAGCTGGGTCGGCTCGTCGGGCCGTGCGGCGATCGGGCCGGATCGCTGCGACCAGCGCCTTGCGCTGAGATCGGCATACAGCGCGAATCCGCCGCCCAGCGGCAGGCCACGGATGGCGACGTCGAGCCGCTCCTGGCGCCAGGGCCCGACCTTCTGCTCTGCCCAGGCCGCGTACGCCAGCCGCACCTCGCTCTTCCCGGACAGCACCGTGAAGGCAGGGGCACCGTGGTAATCCACCTTCTCGTGCGCCGCGGTCTCGAGGAGGCGCTGCCGGCGCGCCAACTCCGCGTCGGAGAGGGGCGGAGGGGCCCTCTCGACTCCCGGCATCGCCAGCGGGGCGGGAGGCGAGAGGACGAACGTGTCGCCCGGCCTGCCTGTCCCGATGCACGTCGCGCGCGTCTCGGAAACCGTATCGACGCGGCAGGTGGACGCCGGCCTGTCGGCCCGGCGCAGTTGCAGCGTCGCTCCGAGCGCGAGGCCGTCACGCCCGCCTGCGTCGAGGTAGAGCCGCCGCGCGGTGGCGTACTCGACGCGGCCGTTCGTGCGCCGCGGCCCCGCCCGCGCGCCGGAGACCGAGGCGAGCGCGGCGGCGGCCGCGAGAGCGAGTGCCGGGCGGCTCGCCGTCACGGCCTCCTCCCCGGACGGATCGCGGCAGCGGGCGTGAACTGGTGGCACTCGTAGCACTTGCGATCCTTGCACTGGAATCCCGCGACCTGCTGGTGGCGCTGCTGCATCGTGGGACAGAAATGGCAGCGCGTGCACGAGGCGGTGTTCGTCGCGCAGGCCCCGGTCCCGACGAACCCGATCAAGCGGGTGTGGCAATCGAGGCAGGCGATGCCGGCGTGCGGCCCCGGGGCCAGTTGGAAGCAGGCGTCGTGCCCGGTGAACCGTCCCCCGCGGAAGCTCCACGGGTTGTGGCAGTCGCGGCAGCCCGTCCCGAAGCCGGCGGCGAGGTGATCGATGGAGATCGTCGCCGCCCTCAGGTAGTCGGCCTGGTGGCAGGTGAAGCACTCCACGGCGGCGCGGGTGAACTCGCGGTCGCGCTGATTGAGATGGCACTCCTCGCACGGGATCAGCGCGTGGCGCCCGATGAGAGGGAAGTTGGTGCGCCGATGCGCGTCCGCGTTGAAGCGGCTGCGCCAGCTTTCCGCGTCGTGGCAGGAGGCGCATCGCATGCCGAGCTCGCCCGCGTGCACGTCCTTGTGGCAGGCGGCGCAGCTGGTGGGGACCGCGGCGCGGAAATCGGACGACACATGGCAGGACGAGCAGGTGGTGGCGGCATGCCGGCCCCGGAGCGGGAACCCGGTCCGCTCGTGGTCGAAGGTGACCTTCGTCCAAGCCTCGGTGGAATGGCAGACGCTGCAGCGCGTGTCGCCCATTCCGTGCACAGGCGCCTGCAGCGAAACGGGAAGCGTTCCCGGCTGCGCGGAGCGCTGCCCACCGGCGGCCGGGCCGGCTGCCGGGGCGAGCCCGGCGGCGAAGAGAACGATGGCCAGGAGCGCGACCGTCATGGCGCGAACCCCCGGAAGGCGCCGCGGTGGACGTCGACATGGCAGTCCTCGCAAGTGGTGGGGACACCGCGGTACCGGCGGGCGCGGACGCCTGGCGCCACGGCGACGTCGCGGTGGCAGCCGGTGCATGCGACCGAGGCATGCTTCCCCTGCAGCTCGAACGCGGTGAACGGCGGCCGGTGCTGGAAGGAGGTAGCCGTCCATGCGGCGGTGGAGTGGCACTTGGTGCAGTCGGTCTGGCCGCCGCGGGCAGGGGCGAACTGTCCGGCGTGCACGTCGGAGTGGCACGAGGCGCAGGCCAGCGGTAGCGCCGTGTAGCGGACCATCCCAGCCGGGTCGGGAACATGGCACGACGCGCAGCCGACGCCGGCATGCCCGCCGGTGAGCGCGAAGCGCGTGTCGCGGTCGTGATCGAACCGCACCTCGGCCCAGGCGGCGACCTGGTGGCAATCCGTGCAACCGGCCTTTTGCACCCGCTTCTGGAACTGGCCCCCGTGCGGGTCCGCGTGGCAGGTGTCGCAGCGCGACGTGTCTCCGGGAAGATGGAATTCCGTCAGGCTGATCTGGTCCTTCCGCTTCCGCTGCTCGATCCAGGCGCGCACCAGGACCGCCCTCGTCTCGAGCTTGGGGTCGGTGCGATGGCAGAGCAGACACGCCACGGCTTGGTGGGCACCGAGCAGCGGCCAGCTGGTGTGGTCCTGCGCCTCGTACCGTGCAGGACGGAATCCCTGCACCGTGTGGCAGCGGTCGCACGCCGCCGCTGGCTCGCGGCCCTTGCCGAGCTGCGAGAGGTGCGCGTCGACGTGGCAGCCCGTGCAGGAGTCGAACGCCAGGCCCTTGAACATCGCGCGGCTCCCCGGGAATGGTCCGTGGCAGCTCCTGCAGGCGACCTCGGCGTGGGCGCCGCGCAGCGGATATCGGGTCTTCTCGTGGAAGGCGCGCTGGCTGGCGGCGCCCTTGAGCAAAAGCCATCCCTCGGCGCTGTGGCAGCTCTGGCAGTCCTGCCCGAACCGGTTCTGGTGCGGGTCCTTGTGGCAGGCGGTGCAGGCCGCGTGGGCGACCGGCTTGAAGCGCGAGAACGCCTCGGACACGGGGGCAGGGAAGGCGTTCCGTGAGAACCGCGGGTCGTGCTCGCGCGCGTGGCACGCGATGCACTTCACCTCGGCGTGCTTTCCCTCGAGCGGGAAGTCGGTGCGGGCGTGTTGGAACTTCGGCGCGGGTTTCCAGCCCTTCTCGTCGTGGCAAACCTTGCAGGCGGTGCGCAGCTGGCCGCGGTGCTCGTCGAAGTGGCACGCCGAGCACTGCACGGCCACTCCCAGGTAGGTCTCGCGCCCGGCGTGGGTCTTGCGCAAAACGCGGATGCCCGGATCGACGATCAGCCGGTCCTGGTGGCACTCGTCGCACTTGAGCGGCGCGTGCTTGCCGAGGAGCGGGAACCCGGTGCGCCGGTGGTCGAAGGCGGTCTTGCCTCCCTTCCCCCAGTCGACGAGGGCGAAATCCCGGCCCTGGTGCTCGTGATGGCACTTGTCGCAAGCCCTCTCCGTGGCGGAGAGCAGGCCGTGGAACCCGCGGCGCTTCGCGATCCGCTGCTTGAGCTCGCCATGGCAGTCGAGGCAGCGCTGGTCCGACAGTTGCCCGCCGGCCACGTGGCACTTGGTGCAATTCGCGAGGCCCTCCAGGTTTGCGTGCCCCTTGTTGAGAGGCCCGGGCGAGAACACCTGGCCGCGCGCCGCGGCGGCGAGCGAGCACACCGCTAGCAGGGCCACGCACGGCGCGCGCCGCATTCCCTCAGCGCCTCCATCCGTAGCCGAGGTAGAGCGAGACGGCGATGTGCGCCGCGATGGCGACGACCAGGAACCCCGCGAGCGAGGCGTGGAACATCCGCCACGTCCGCATCAGGGCCTTGAGCGCCTGGTAGAACCCGATCTGCGTCCGGATCCGGTGCAGCCTGAGGTAGCCTTCGCGGAAATCGGCATACTCGTCGCCGTCGGCGAAATGCGCGGAGGCACGCAGGAGCCGCAGGCGCACCGCTAGTGTCGCAAACGGCAGCCGCAGGAACAGCCCGAGCAGGGAGCCCCGGCGCGGTGGGCTCGCCGCGACGGCGAAGATGCGCTGGAGCAGAGCGGGGTCGTCGGAGTCCTGGATCATCGGCTCGAGCCGCGCCTTGAGCCGCTCCCAGCCCCCGAGCAGATCGGCCAGCTCCACGTCCTTGCCGCCGGACGACGGCACGAGACCGTAGATGAACCGGCCGAAGATACCGGTGAGGACCACGATGAGGAGCGCCGCGGCGGTGCCGGTGGCGAGCTGGTTGTTGGACTGGAAGGCGGCGTGGAAGGCGATGACCAGCGGGCTCATGAACCCGACGAACATGTGGAAGTCCAGCCAGCCGCGGATCGAGCCCACGCCCGAGAGCGCGCGGCTCCGCTTGCGCACCGGGTAGAGGAAGTTCAGGAGCATGAACGCCGTGGCGACGATGCCCACGCCGTGCCCCCACGATCCGGCGGGCCGCAGCGTCGCGTGCAGGGGCGAGTGGAGGCGCTCCACCCGGGACAGCAGGTAGTAGTCCCATCCTTTCACGGCCAGCCAGGCGAGGATCAGCGCCCCGGTCGCGAAATAGATGCGGTGCGCGCGCCGGCGCCCCTCCGTTTCGCGGTCGTCCCTGGCGAGCCCCCTGCGGGCCATGGCGACGACGCGGCCACCGGGCTTGGCCAGCTCCTCGCCGAAGTGCTTCTTGAGCGAGATGCCCGACCGGGCGAGGAACTCGAGGGGCAGGTCGCCGCCGATGCTCACGATGACGAAGTCGTTGCGCACGACCTCGGGCGATCCGGAGGCCGTCAGCACCACCTCGTCCGGCAGGATCGTCTCCACCTCGGAGCTCATCAGCGCCCGGATGCGCCGCTGGGTGACGAGCTGGTTGATGCGCGTCCGGTTGGCCTCGCGGGCCCGCGCGAACGCGTCGCCCCGGTAGGAGACGGTCACCTCGGCGTCGCTCTCCTCGGCGAGCTGCACTGCGGCCTCGATGGCTGCGTCGCCGCCTCCGACCACCAGCACCTTGCATCCTTCGTACTGGTCGGGGTCGACGAGCCGGTACGCGACCTTGGGCAGCTCCTCTCCCGGGACGCCCAGCTTCCGGGGAGTGCCGCGGCGGCCGGTGGCGAGGACCACCTTCCGCGCCTGCACGGTTCCCTGCTTGGTGACGACGCGGAACGCTCCGTCCTTGCCTTCGATCGAGTCGACCGTCACGCCCTCGTCGATGCGCACTCCCGCCTTGCGCAGCGCGCCCTGCCAGACGGAAAGCAGCTCCTCCTTGCTGATCTTCCGCTTGCCGAGCTTGCCGTAGAACGGGATCTGCGCGGGCTCGGTCATCACCACCTTCTGCCGCGGATAGTTCGCGATGGTCCCGCCCAGCGACCCCTGCTCCAGGACGCGGAAGGTCCGGCCGGCGCCCTTGAGCCCCAGGGCGGTGGCGAGACCGGCCGGTCCGCCGCCGACGATGGCGACGTCCACCATGCCGGCGGCGCCGCCGTTCCGCGGAGTCACCCGTGCGAGGCGCTCGCCGACCTGCACCCCCTGGGTGATGGCGTTCCTGATGAGCCCCATCCCGCCCAGCTCGCCGACGATGTGGACGCCCAGGCGGCTCGACTCGAAGTACTGGTCCACCATGGGCAGGTCGACGCCGCGCTCCGAGGTGCCGAACACGAGCTTGATGGCGCCCACGGGACACTCCGCCGCGCACCGGCCGTGCCCGATGCAGTGATCGGCGTGGACGAGGCGCGCGGCGCCGTTGACGACACCCAGGATGTCGCCTTCGGGGCACGCCTTGAGACAGCTCAGGCTGCCGATGCAGATGTCCGGGTTGATGACCGGATGAAGCGTGAGGGGCACGTGCTCGCGCCCCTCCTTCTCCGCGAGGGCGCGGGCGGCCTTGGCATGGCGCCGCCGGCGCCGGCGCACGTGGACCACGGCCAGGAGCACGGCGACTGCACAGCTGGCGGCCAGCACCGCGATGCCGAGGTCCACCGGTCTGGTGAGCCTGCCGAGGGTGCGCCACAGGTCGCGCAGCGGGCCTCGAGGCCCGCTCAGGCGGCCCCAGAGAACCAGCAGCCGGCTTTCAAGCGCGTTGAGCGTGCGCCAGAGGTCCAGGCTCGTCTCTCCGGGCCAGTTCGGGCCGCTAGCGACGATAGACGCCGCTCTTCCCGGCGGCAAAGGCGCCGATCCATGCGAAGCAGGGTCACTCCACAGTTTTGGTGCTCCTGTTTTCCGGGAGCGTTGCCGCTGGGCGATTTCTCCTGTCCAAGCGCGCATCGGCCGGTGGGGCGATGTCGGTGCCGCGAGCGAAACCGGGACGCTGGTGCGGACGTGGGCGGGGTTGCGGACACGCCTGCGCCGGTGTGACCGCAGGAAACGACGGCGCTCAGCCGTCGGCGAGCGCGTCGATCAGGGTGCGCCATTCGAAGTAGACATCGGCGCTTTGCAAGGAGGCGGCGGGAGGTTGGGGCCACGGCAGCGGCCCGCCGACCCAGGTCTTCTGCGGGATCAGCGCGGCGATCTCCGGCGCCGCGTGCGCGGCGATGGGGCGGGCGGCTTCGTTCGGCTCGAAGCGCGCGGGAGCAGGCGGATCCTCGTCCTTCGCGACGTCGCGGCGGATGAGCATCTGCTCCTTCACCTCTTCCATCCACTCGGCGAGCTGGGCGGGGGGGTTGCGCATCTTCGGCTCGCCCGCGCCGCGCCGCGCGGCCTTGTGCTCGGCCCACCACGAGGCGAACCATTCCGGGGCGAGGGGAGCGACGCCGAAGGGTGGCCGCGAGGCCATCCAGCGCGGATCGATCACCGCACGCCGCAAGGCCGCGTGAAGCCAGAGGTGCTCGACGCTGGCCGGCTCGAGGGGGATGCCCTCCTCGTTGGCGAGGGTGAAGTCGCGGGTGTCGAGGCGGAACGCGCGGGGATCGACTCGCGAGATCGGAGCGCGCGCGAGCGGCGTGCGCGGCCGGGGAGGGGCGCGAGGCGGCGTCGGCGGAGGAAGGTCCGCCGCCGTGCGCGCAGCGTCGCGCTCGGGCGGCAGGCGCAGATCGCCGTCCAGGCGGAACCGGTCTGGCCGCACCACGGAGAATTCCGGCAAGGTGCGCGGCAGCGCGGAGAGGCGGAGCAGCCGGCGCGGGACCGCGCCTCGCACGATCTGCGCGCCGAGGAGCAAGGTGCCGTACTCGCCCGGGGCGGGATCGGCGGGCTCGCGCAGCGCGGGCCACAGGGCGGGGGCGGTCAGGCCGCGCGGCAGTCCTTGCGCGAGCAGCGCGCGCGCACGGCGGCGGCCGGCGAATCTGCGCACCCAGCTGAGCAGCGCGGCGAGGAGGCGCATCGAGCTATCCGGTCGAGGTCGAGGTCGGCGTCGGGGTCGGGGTCGAAAGGGCGGCCGCCACCGGCACCAGCTCCGCGAACAACGCCCCGAAGTGCACGGTGCCATCCGGTGCGATGTAGATCGACGCGCGGACGGGGAGCCGCGGCGGCACGAGCTCGGAAGGGTCGGGTTGCTGCACGATCAGATCATACCACCTGGCTTTCTTGCGCAGCTCATAGACAGGCAGCGGCACGCGTGGCATGCGGAGTTGCGTATGGTGTCCCCCTGCCGCCCAGACAGCGTCTTTCGCTGCCGCAAACACCCGAGGTGAGAGTCACGATGGAAGTCCCGGAGGGGGTATTCTCTCCGCCATCGAAGGTGCAGCCGGCATTCGGGATGCCCGGCGGTGGGATGGAGCGAACTGCAACGGGGAACGTTCCAGCGAAGATCATCCGAGTGGATGAGTATTGAAAATGACGGCGACGCAGATCAAATCGGGCACCAGGATCATCGCGACCATCGTCGAGCCGTGGGAGCTCGGCGACCGTCCTCTCGAAGGACGAATCGTGAAGCTGGCGCAAGATCCAGACGGCCGCCACAGGCGCGCAACGATTCAGCTCACGAATCCAGTCAATTTCCGTGGGCAAAGCTGCCAGTTCTTCGAGGTCGTGCCACGCTCAGCATCCGCCGTTCTGGATCAACTGGTTAGCGGCCCTGTGGACGGCAACCTGACCTGCATTTCGGCTGGCGAAGCCAGCTCCGGGCCTGTGGGCGACCCCAGGAACCGCACGGCAGCAATCGGAATGATCGCCACGCTGGAGTTGCTGCCGTGATGTCCGACTGAAACGACGCCGCTACCCTTGACCAGCAGGCCTCGCTTGGTTCATGATACGGCCGTCCCTCGACTGACCTGCCGTACGAGGCCGCCGAGGCGAGCGCGGGGGCCCCTCTCGTGGCGTCGGACGACAAGCGGCTGGTGCCCGCGTTCGAGCTGCTCGTCGACGGCCAGAAGGCCGACCCGGAGCTGGCGGGCTCGGTCATCGGCATCCGCTGCTCGGACGACATGGACCGCGCGGCGCGGTTCCAGCTGCACCTCTCGGACGTCGGCCGCAAGTGGACCAAGAGCGACAAGTTCAAGCCGGGCACGGCGATCGAGATCAAGCTCGGATACCCCGGGAAGCTGAAGACGATCTGCAAGGCCGAGGTGCACACCCTGGAGGTGGTGCTCACCCCGGACGGTCCCACGCGCCTTCTGGTGGCCGGGTTCGACAAGGGGCAGGGCTTCACCAAGGGGACGCAGACCAAGACGTACAAGGACGTGAAGGACTCGGACCTGGCGCGGCAGATCGCGCAGCGCAACGGGCTTTCCGCCGACGTGGACGACACCAAGGTGGTCCACGACTACGTCATCCAGTCGAACCTCTCCGACTACGATTTCCTCGTCCAGCGCGCGTCGGTGGCCGGGTTCCGCTTCAACGTCGACGGGAAGAAGCTCAGCTTCAAGAAGCCGCAGATCGGCCAGTCCTCGGCGGCGAAGCTCGTCTGGCGCGAGAACATCGGCCGCTTCTCCATGGAGGTGAACACCTACGACCAGGTCTCGAAGATCAGCAGCACCGGCTGGGACCCGGACAAGATGAAGAACATGACGTCGCCCGCCAAGAAGGGCGACGAGTATGGCACCCAGGGCGGGCAGGTCACCGGGGCGCAGCTGGTCAAGAAGATGTTCGGCGAGGTGGAGTCGGTCCTCACCGTCGCCAGCGGGCAGCAGAACCTCCTCGAGGCGGTCGCCAAGGCCGAGTTCAACAAGCGCGGCGGGACCTTCGTCGCCGCGGAGGGCCGCATCACCGGCGACCCGGCGGTCAAGGCGGGCACCGTCGTCGAGGTGGACAAGGCCGGGCAGCGGGTGAACGGGCAGTACTACGTCACAGGCACCGATCACATCTTCTTCGCCGACACCGGCTATGCGACCGAGTTCCGCGCCAAGCGGTACGCGATCAAGAAGCAGGGCTCGCCGGTCAAGGACCTGGCGAAGTTCGCCCGGGCGGTGCAGGAGGCCGCCAAGAAGGCGCAGGAGATCGCCGACAAGATCAAGGCGGCGGCGGCGTTCGCGCTGAAGGCGGCGCGCGAGGCGGCCAAGCGCGCGCAGCAGGCGTGCGACTCCGCCAAGGCCCTCTACAGCCAGGTGAAGCAAGCGCTGGAGCAGGTGAAGTCAGGCGCCGGCGACGTCGCGAAGACGATGCTTCAGCAGGCCGAGCAGCAGATCGCCGGCATCAAGGGCTACCTGAGCGAGGCCGCCGGGAAGGTCGGCGAGGCGGCCGGCGAGGCGGCGGCGGCGGCCGACGACGCGGCGAAGAAGGCCCTCCAGACGGCGCACGAGGCAGCGGGCAGGGTCGTCGATCTGGCGAAGAATGCCTACCAACATGCGCAGGACGCCTTCGACGCGGTGAAGGCCGCGGCGCTCGACGCGATCCACACCGCGGGCGACGAGGAGGGGCCGCTCTCCGGCCCGGTGCAGGGGATCAAGAAGGGCCTGCTGGCGGCGGCGGAGACGGCGCTCGCGGTCGGCAAGGCGGGCATGACGCTCGCCAACGTCGCCATCGTGAAGGGCAAGAGCGCCATCGAGATGTGCGCCGCCAAGGCTGACGCGATGGCGAGGCCGCTCATCGAGGCCATCGGCGGCGAGCTGTCCAAGGTCATCGACTCGGTCAAGCAGTCGGGGAACGCCTCGAATCAATCGATCCTGGGCGCCATCTCCTCCGGCGCGCAGCACGCGCTCGACCAGGCGAAGAAGGCCGTCTCCCAGGCGCAGGACGCCATTTCCAAGGCCAAGGAGGCGGTGCAGAACGCGCAGAAGACGCTCAAGGAACAGGTCGGCGACAAGCTGAAGGGTTACGTCGACCAGGCCAAGGATCTCGTCGACAAGGTCAAGGGCACCGTCGACGAGTACAAGAAGAAATTCGACGAGTACAAGCAGAAGATCGAGGAGACGGTCGACAAGCACGGCGGCAATTGGATCAAGGCCGGCATCTACATCAAGGAGCACGGCGACAAGGCGTACCAGGCGGGCAAGGCGGTCTTCGACGGCTGCAAGGACGCGATCCAGAAGTGCAAGGAGAAGAAGTGGGACGAGGCGGAGAAGGACGTCGAGCCGCTCAAGGGGAAGTTCGAGGAGTGCAAGAGCGAGGCGAAGCTCTGCTTCGACAAGCTGGAAGAGGTCGCGAACGACCTGCCCGACAACGTCAAGGAGACGCTGTCGTCGGTGGTCGACCGCCTCGAGCAGATGCTGCCGCAGGGCGAGTCGACCCTGCAGAAGACCATCGACGCCATCCTCGCCAAGGTCGGGCAGCTCGCGCAGAAGGCGAAGGAGTATTACGAAAAAGCAAACCAGGTTTACGAAAAGGCAAAGTCTGAATACGAGAACCACAAGAAGGAATTCGAGAAGCTGAAGGAGTTCTACGAAGCGGCCAAGGAAACCAAGGAGTACGGCGAGAAGGCGTGGAGCGAAGGCAAGGCGGCGGTCGCGAAGTGCAAGGAGGCGCTGCAGAAGGTCGAGAAGCGCGACTTCGAGAACGCCAAGAAGGACGGCGAGGAAGCCAAGGAGCGTCTGGAGGCGGCCAAGAAGGACGCCGAGGCCTGCTACGACAAGGCGAAGGAAGCCTGCGGGAAGCTCCCCGAGACGGTGAAGCACGCGCTGGAGCAGTTGGTCGAGAAGCTGCGCGGTTTGATGGGGAAGGGCGACGGGACGCTCTCGCGCACGCTGAGCGCGATCGAAGCGAAGGTGGGCGAACTGGCCGAGAAGGCCAAGCAGCTCGCCGCGAAGGCCGAGGAGAAAGCGGCCGAGTACAAGGAGAAATACGAGCAGTACAAAAACGATTTCGAGCAGATCAAGCAGGTGATCGAGGAGGCGAAGGCCGCCAAGGAAGCCGGCGAGCTCGCCTACCAGAACGCGAAAGCCTGCTACGACAAAGTCAAGGAAGGGCTGAAGCAGCTCGAGCAGCACGACTTCGAGGGTGCGCAGAAGACCGCTGACGAGGCGAAGGGGCTGTTCGAGGCCTCCAAAGCGGCGGCCGAGGATTGCTACGCCAAGGCGGAAAAGGCGATCGCCGACATCCCCCAGGACGTGAGGGACGCCGTCCAGGCGATCGTCGACAAGGTCAAGGCGCTGGTCCCGAAAGGCGACGGAAAGGATTCCGCGTTCGGCAAGTTCGTCGCCGAGCTGGAGAAGAAGATCGGGCAGGCGGCGCAGGAGGCGCAGAAGCTTGCCGAGCAGGCCAAGGAGAAGTTCGAGGAAGCGCGCAAGAAGTACGACGCGCTCAAGGCCGACTTCGAGCAGCTGAAGGAATTCGCCAAGCACGCCATCGAGGCGAAGGAGCACGGCGAGGCGGCGTACGCGAAGGGCAAGGAAGTCGTCGACCATTGCAAGACCGCGCTCGAGTCGGCGAAGAAACACGACTGGGACGGCGCCAAGGCCGGGGTGGAGAAGGCCAAGGCCTCATTCGAGGAGGCGAAGAAGGAAGCCGAAGCCTGCCAGGCCGCCGCGGAGCAGGCCTATCGGGACGTGCCGGAAGACGTGAAGAAGGCCGTCGAGGCGGTGGTCGAGAAGGTGAAGTCGATGCTCCCGGCCGCCGGCCAGGGCGAAGACTCGATCCTCGCGAAGACCATCCGCGAGATCGAGAAGAAGGTCGGCCAGTGGGCGGCGCAGGCGAAGGAGCTCGCGGGAAAGGTCCAGGAGAAGGTCGATCAGGCGAAGAAATTCTACGAGGACCACAAGCAGGACATCGACAAGCTGAAGGACTTCATCGAGGCGGCGAAGGAAGCCAAGGAGCACGGGCAGAAGGCCTTCGAGCTCTCGAAGCAGCTCAACGAGAAGGTCAAGGAAGCCGTCCAGAAAGCGGAGGCGAAGGATTGGGACGGCGCCCAGGCGGCCGCCGACGCCGCGCAGCCGATGGTCGGGCAACTGGAGACCGAGGTCGAGGCGACCGCGGCCGCCGCGGAGCGGGCGTACAACGACGTCCCGGAGAGCGTGAAGCAGGCGCTGCGCGACCTGGTCCAGAAGGTGCGCGAGATGCTCTCGAGCGGCAAGAGCAGCCACTCGGGTGTGCTCGACGCGATCAAGGCCAAGCTCGACTCGGCCGTGCAGGCGGTGAAGAAGGCCGGCGCGCCCGCCGCCGAAGCCGCACAGGCGGCGTACGAGAAGGCGAAGACCGCCGCCGAGGACGTCGCGGCGAAGGCGAAGATCGAGATCGACGCCGCCGCCGGCAAGATGCGAGAAGCGATCGACGCCGCGCTGGCCAAGGCCAAAGAAGCGCTGGAGAAGGCGAAGGCGGCCGCCGAGAAGTCGTGGGAGTACGCGAAGGACGAAGCGCAGGCGGCGCTCGACGCCGCCCGGTCGGCGCGCGACGCGCTCAAGGCGGCATACGAGCAGGTGAAGCAGTACGCGGACGAGCTGCGGCAGAAGTTCGCCAAGGCCGGCGATCTGGTCTCGGGGCTGGTGGAGCAGGCGAAGGCCGCGTGGGAGCATGCCTCGCAGCTGGTCGAGCAGGCCGAGAAAGCGGTGGCCGAGCTCGCGGCCAGCGCGATGCACGAGGTGCAGCAGGGCGCGCAGGCTGCCTCGGACCGCATCGGTTCCGAGTACGGCGCGGTCAAGAAGCAGCTCGAGGACAAGGCGGCTGCCGCGAAGGACGCGGTCGCCCAGCTGGTCGACGGCACCAAGAAGAACGTCGAGGACGCGCTGGCACGGGCGCAAGAGCTCTACCAGCACGGGAAGACCGCCGCGGACAAGGCGTACGCGTGGGCGAAGAACGAAGCGGAGCAGGCGGTGGCGCGCTGCCACGAGGTCTTCGAGCAGTGCAAGAAGGCGTACGAGGACGCGGAGGCGAAGCTGTCGGAGCTCGTCTCGCGCTTCGGCCGGGAGAAGGGCGAGAAGGCGGGGCGGCCGCTGGTCGATCAGGCCAAGTCGGCGGCGGAGATGTCCAAGAAGCTCCTCGACAAGGCCGTTCAGGCCGCCGGGGAGCTGGGCCACAGCTACCTGGAAGAGGCGAAGAAGCAGGCCGCGGAGGCCTCGAAGGATGCCGACGGGGGCCTCAAGGCGCAGGCCGACCAGCTGCAGAAGACCGGCGACGCGGCCTCCAAGGAGATCGGCGAGATCGTCGATGCCACCAAGGCCAAGGTCGAGGCCGCGGTGCAGCGCCTGGGCGACCTGGTGAAGAAGGCGCACGAGGTCCTGGGTCACGCGGACCAGCGCACCAAGGAGCAGGCAGAGAAGGTGCTCGCGGAAGCCGAGCAGGTGGTGGCGCAGTGCAAGGCCGCCTCGGACGAGGCGGTGGCGAAGCTCGAGCAGCTGAAGGCCAAGGTCCCGCAGCGGGGACCCGCCGCGGGGCAGCCGGTCGTCGACCAGGCGAAGGCGGCGCTGCAGCAGGCGCAGCAGCTCTACGGCGAGGTCAAGGCGGCGGTCGAGGACATGGGAAAGGACGGCCTCGCCGAAGCGAAGAAGGACCAGTCCGAGGTGGAGCAGTTCTTCGCCAAGGTCTGGGACGAGGCGAAGAAGGAGCTGGAGAAGGTCGCCGGGGAGATGAAGCAGAAAGTGAAGGAATCGGTGGACCGGATCCTGAAGAAGCTCGAGCAGGAAGTGCTCGAGGCGGCGAAGAAGGTCCTGGAGAAGGCGCTGGAGACGGCGACCAAGTCCTGGGACCTGAAGGAGACCGAGTCCGCCACCGCGAACCAAGCGCAGAAGCAGATGAAGGAGCTGATGCAGAAGGCGCTGGCCGAGTGCAAGGAGGAGCTGAACAAGCTCTTCGAGGAGTTCAAGGGTCAGGCGCAGAAGGCCGGGACCGAGATGCTCGTGCACCTGGCCATGGGGAGCGACGCCGCCGGCGAGATGAGCAACCAGGCCGACGCCGCGGCGAAGCAGACCCAGGACAACCCGGTCGGCAAGGCGGACAAGCACCAGCAGGAGGAGGCGCCCAAGCGCGACGAGCTGCAGAAGCAGCACGACGGCGAGAAGGACAAGCACGAGGACCAGACGAAGTCGGCGCTGAAGACGATGAAGGACCAGTACGGGAAGCTCCACGAGGCGGGCCAGAAGCTGCAGGGCCCGCTGAAGCAAGCGGTGGAGAAGAGCGACACCGCCATCGGCAAGAGCGCGCAGATCGTCATGTCGCAGGCGCGCGGGGCGGTCGATGAAGTGCAGGCGGCATACGGCGAGGCCGAGAAGTCGCTCGAAGAGGCCAAGGCGCAGAAGGGCAAGCTCGCGGGCCTGGTGGATCGGATCCCCGAGCTGCGCCAGCACGTCGACGAGGCGATGGGCCAGCTGCAGAGCGCGGCCGACGAGGGGAAGACCGCGTGCGAGAAAGCGCGCGAGACGGTGAAGGAGCACGAGAAGGAGATCGCGGTCGAGGCGGAGAAGCTGACCGCCGGCGCGAACGAGGCGATCGAGCGGGCGCAGGCGGCGCTGGCCAAGGCGAAGGAGCAGGTGCGCAAGAACCAGCTGCTGGCGCGCGGCCTTCCCATGCGCCCCGGCACGGGCGACGCGATGGAGGGCGCGACCCGGGCGGCGGAGAGCGCCGCGGCCGCGGCGGAGAGCGCGACCGCGAGCTCGAAGGAGGCCAGGGCGACCGCGACCGGCGCGTGCAAGGTCCCGGACGAGGAGAAGGTCCGCGAGGCCGCGCTCGAGGCGATCGGCGAGGCGGAGCAGGCGGCCAAGAAGGCTGCCGAGACGGTGGACAGCGCGCAGGAGGCCGTTCGCAGCGCGAACAGCGGCGACGGCGCGGGCGCGAAGAAGAGCGCGGGCCAGGCGGCGGGGCAGCAGCAGGCAGCCGCGAACGCCTCGGCGAGCGCGGGCGCGGCGTCGCAGCGGTCGCAGCAGAGCGCCGCTGCTGCCGCGGGCAAGAAGGAGCCGCCCAGGGAAGAGCCGAAGAAGGCCGATGAGAAGCCGGCGCAAGAGCAGCCGGCTGGCGAGAAAAAGCCGGCGGTTCCGGACGCAGGCGCGGCGCAGCAGGCGCAGGCCGGAGCCGGGCTGGCGGACCAGGCGCAGGCGGGAGCCGGCGGGGCGCAGGCGCCGCAGGCTGGCGCAGGGCTCGCGGACCAGGCGCAAGCGGGAGCCGGCGGGGCGCAGCCGCCGCAGGCGGGCGCAGGGCTCGCGGAACAGGCGCAGGCGGGAGCTGGCGCGGCGAAGCAGCCGCAGCCGGGAGCAGGGCTCGCGGAACAGGCGCAGGCGGGAGCCGGGTCGGCTCAGCAAGCCCAGCCCGGACAAGGTGGAGCGCAGCAGCCGCAGGTGCCCGCGGGAGTGGCCCAGCCCGCCGCCGCTGCACCCAAGGCACCCGCTGGCGTCCAGGTCCTGGCGCAGCCGCCCGTCCCGGGAGGACCGCCGAAGGTCCCCGGAGTTCCGGCGTCTCCGGGCATTCCTTCGCCCTCCGCCGCGGCGCCGCCCGTGCCCGAAGTTCCATCGGTCCCCGAGGTTCCGTCTGTCGCCGGAGCTCCGTCCGTCCCTGAAGTTCCGTCCGTCCCAGGAACGCCGTCCGTCCCAGGAACGCCGTCCATGCCGGACGCCCCGGCGATGCCCGGCGCGCCGTCCGCCGCCGCGGCGAAGGAAGGCGCGCTCGGGGCGGCGCAGGAGAAAGCGCAGGCGGTGGCGACTTCGGCCGTCCCTGGAGCAGCGCAGGCCGAAGCGGCGAAGAGCGCCGTCGAGGAAGCGAAGGACGAGGCGGAAGACGCCGCGAAGAAGGCGGGCCACGCGGTGAAGCCGAACGATGCCGGCGGCAGCTCGAGCTGAGCCGCCACCTTTGGGGGGATTCGTTGCGCAAGTCGGATCGGATCGGTGCACGACGGGAGCGCTGCCGCCTTGCAGCTCCGCTCCCTCTTGACTTCGGCGCCGATTTCTTCAAAATGGCCAAGCCCCCTCGAATCAGCATCACGTCCTTCGGGAGAACCCTCTCCTGACAGGGTAGCGGAACGTCCTCATGCCGAAGCACCAGGTCATTCGCGACGTCGGTCACAGCCTCCTCGGCGTATTGCGCGCGGAGCTTTCCGGCGCCCGCGCCAAGGGCAAGGCGTACCTGGCCGCGCCGAGTGCCGAGTTCCTGCGCAAGAACCAGCCCTGCCTGATGCTCTTCCTCTACGACCTGCGCCCCTCCATCCGCGTGTCGCACGAGGAGAAATGGGAGCTGGAGGAGGAGATCGTCGACGAGCGCGGCGAGACGCACATCGTCAAGTACGGCCGGCCGCTCGAGCTGCGCCTGCGTTACCTGCTCACCGCCGCCGCCGACGACCTGGGCGACGAGCACGAGCTGCTCGGGCTGGGGATGAAGGGGTTCCTCGACCACCCGAAACTGACCGGCGAGCAGCTCGCCGGCGACAGCTTCTCCAAGGGCGATGCCCTGACCGTCCATCACGACAGCGACTTCACCCTGGCCATCTCGCAGTCGGTGCTGGGCGGCCTCGGCATGGGCCCGCGCCTGGCGGTCGGCTACCAGGTCGACGCGCGCCTCTACAGCGGGCGCGAGGTCGGCCGCACCAAGCGCGTCCGCGAGCGCCACATCGACGTGTTCGACCCGCTCCGTCCACCCCCCGGCAGCGTCAGCGCCAAGGAGCTGGGGGTGGAGGCGAAGCCACCGAGGATCGTGGGTCCGCCCGGAAAGAAGTGAGGCTCCCTGGCTGAGAAGAGAAGCAGCGTTCGTCCTGTGGTCATCGAGAAAGGCAAGACAACCCACGCGAGGCCGCCTCCCTAGTGCGGACTCCAACCACCGAACGGTAAGGAGAGCAGTCCATGGCAACGTCGTATCTGTCCCCCGGCGTCTACATCGAAGAGGTGGACCGCGGTTCGAAGCCCATCGAAGCAGTCGGGACTTCGACCTGCGCGTTCATCGGCGAATCGTCCGTCGGCCCCACCAACGAAGCAGTGCTGGTCACCAACTGGGCGCAGTTCACCCGGACCTTCGGCGACTTCCAGCATTCGACCTTCCTCGCGCACGCCGTCTACGGCTTCTTCAACAACGGCGGCACGAAGGCGTTCGTCTGCAACGTCTCGCCCAAGACCATCAGCCCTGAGCAGGCGGCGAAGGACGCCGAGAAGAAGGAAGCCGACGCGAAGAAGGCCACCGAGACGGGCAAGCCCGCCATCCCGGCAGCCGCTCCCGCCCAGGCCGCCGCGCTCGGCGCCAGCCCGGCGCTGTTCATCGGCAAGGACGAGGGCCCCGGCCGGCGCAGCGGCCTCAACGTGTTCAACGACATCCCGGAGATCTCGCTCGTCTGCGCGCCCGGACAGGCGGATGCGGCGATCCAGGACGCGGTCATCTCGCACTGCGAGAACAACAAGTACCGCTTCGCGATCCTCGACTCGGCTGAGGAGCTGGGCAAGGATGGCATCGCAAAGATGCCCAAGCCGCGCGACTCGCAGTACGCGGCCTATTACTTCCCCTGGATCCAGGTCTACGACCCCGAGAAGGGCAACGTCTTCGTGCCGCCCTCCGGACACGTGGCAGGCATCTACGCGCGCAGCGACGCCGAGCGCGGAGTGCACAAGGCGCCGGCGAACGAGATCGTCCGTGGCGCGCTGGGGCTGCGGTACAGCATCAGCCGGCCCGAGCAGGACTTCCTGAACCCGCGCGGCATCAACTGCATCCGCAACCTGGGGGACCGCGGCATCCGCGTGTGGGGCGCGCGCACCGTCTCCAGCGACCCGTCGTGGAGGTACATCAACGTCCGCCGCCTGTTCCTGATGATCGAGCAGTCGATCGAGATCGGGACGCAGTGGGTGGTGTTCGAGCCGAACGACGAGAGCCTCTGGAAGCGCGTGACGCGCAACATCTACGCCTTCCTGCTGCGCGTCTACAACTCGGGCGCCTTGATGGGCAAGACGCCGGAGGAGGCGTTCTTCGTCAAGTGCGACGCGGAGACCAACCCGCCGGAGGTCGTCGACGCCGGCCAGATGGTCTGCGAGATCGGCATCGCCCCGGTGAAGCCGGCCGAGTTCGTCATCTTCCGCATCGGCCAGATGGCGGGTCAGAGCAAGTAGCGATGAGGGGACGGGAGGCTCCCGCAAGGAGCCTCCCAAGTTTCACAAACCAATCCCGCAAGGGAGCAGGCAAAGAGGAGAACGCAGATGGCAGGATGGGCCAGGGCAGAGAAGAGCGGTGAGAGAGGCGGCGACCACAATCTCAGCAGCCACTTCGATCTCGAGATCGAAGGCACCCGGCAGAAGGGCGTGACCCAGATCTCGGGCCTCGAGAGCGCGCTCCAGACGGTCGATTTCGTCAACGGGAACGACACGACGGTCCGCTCGCGCGTGGCGCGCAACAAGTCGGGCAACCTGGTCGCGAGGCGGCACTACACGTCGGCCGACAACGACTGGGTGGAGTACTTCCAGCTGCACCAGAAGGGCGACACCAAGAGGGGCACCGCCAGCGTGATCCTGAAGAACATGGCGGGCGACGACACGGGCCGGTTCGACCTGATGGAGGTGCAGCCGATCCGGTGGAAGCTCGGCGACCTCAAGTCGGATCAGTCGGGCAACCTCGAGGAGGAGTTGGAGCTCAAGTTCGAGACGGTGAAGTACACGTCGATGGCGAAGTAGCCGCCGGCGGGGGGAATCCACCTGGCCCCGAGGGTCCTCCGCGAAAGCCGGGGGCCCTCGGGCCGGACCCACCACCGACCTTCCAGCAAAGGGCGTCTCCGCGATGGCGTTCAAGACCGAGTTCGAGTTCACCCTCCCCAAGGGCTATGTCGACGAGAAAGGCAACTTGCACCGCAAGGGCGTGATGCGCCTGGCGACGGCGAAGGACGAAATCATCCCGCTGCAGGATTTCCGGGTGAAGAACAACCGGGCATACCTGGTCATCATCCTGCTCTCGCGCGTGATCACCAGGCTGGGCGACCTCGACTCCGGCGCGATCAACCCGGGCGTGGTCGAGTCGCTCTTCTCGGCCGACCTGTCGTACCTGCAGGAGTTCTACCGGCAGATCAACGAGAGCGGCACGGCGAACGTGAGCGCCAAGTGTCCCGGCTGCGGCCAGGAGTTCCAGGTCGACATCGGCAGCGGGGCGACCGCCCTGGGGGAATCATAAGCTACCCGCTGGACAAGCTCGCCGGCGAGGTAGCGTACATCGCCTACCACTTCCACTGGCAAATGGACGACATCCTCGAGATGGAGCACGACGAGCGGCACATGTGGATCGAGGAGATCAGCAAGATCAACAAGAAGATCAACGAGACATCGAAGACACCCTCGGAACGAGTGAGCTGAAGGCCGCGGCTCGAAGCCTTGAGCGCGGGAGGATCAATGCCGAGCCTGTACAAGTCACCGGGCGTCCACATCGAATCGGCCGGCGACCGGTACATCCCGCTGGAAGCGGTCGAGACGGGCGTCACCGCGTTCCTGGGCGTCACGCGGCAGGGGCCGCGGCAGCAGCCGGTCCGCATCGGCTCCTTCGAGCAGTTCGAGCAGCTCTTCGGCGACGAGCAGGGCTTCTTCTCCGCCGCGGTGCGCGGGTTCTTCGACAACGGCGGCCGCACCGCCTACGTGGTCAACGTGGAGCCGGAGGGCGGTCTCGACGCGACCCCGGACGACTACATCGGCGCGATGGGGGCCGAGTGGCGCGGCCTGCGCGCCCTGGAGCGCCTCGACGACGTCGATCTGCTCGCCGCGCCCGATCTGATGCAGCAGTACGGAAAGTCGCTCGGGTTCACCCAGCCCGAGCACGTGCTCGCCGTGCAGCGGGCCATGGTGGACCACTGCGAGCGGATGCACGACCGGATGGCGCTGCTCGACGCGCTGCCGGGGATGGACCTGCGCGCGGCCGTCGAGTGGCGCGGCCATTTCGACTCGAGCCACGCCGCCTTCTACTTTCCCTGGATCCGCATCCGCCGGGGCGAGGACGTGCTCCCGCCGGTGCCGCCCTCCGGGCACGTGGCCGGGTCGATCGCGCGCAACGACGCGGCGGAGGGCGTGCACCGCGCTCCGGCCAACCAGGCGCTGCAGGGACTCGTCGACGTGGCGCAGCGGGTGCGCAAGCGCGACCGCGACTGGGCGTTCGACCACCGCGTCAACACGCTCGTGGCGTTCCCCGGCCGCGGCATCCGCGTGTGGGGCGCCCGCACGCTTTCCTCGGACCAGGCGTTCAACCAGATCAACGTGCGCCGCATCTTCATCCTGGTGCGCAAGAGCGTCGAGCGGTTCTCCCAGTGGGTGGTGTTCGAGCCCAACGAGCCGGCGCTGTGGAAGAGGCTCGTCACCCCCATCGACGCCTTCCTCGACGGCCTGTGGCGCAAGGGCGCGCTGCTCGGCGCCACCGCCGCCGAGGCGTTCTACGTGAAGTGCGACGAGGAGACGAACCCGCCCGAGACGCGCGAGGTGGGCCAGCTCCTCTGCGAGATCGGCATCGCCCCGGTGCGGCCGGCGGAGTTCATCGTGGTGCGCATCCACCAGTTCACGCGCGAGCGCACCGACGAGGCGAAGGCCGAAGTCGCCGCTCCGCAGGCGGCAGCCGGTTAGACAGGCGCTCGCTTTCGTGGTATTCTGAAAACGTGAGGGCTCTCTCCTCGGATCCATCGAGGCGCGGGGCCGCGGAGGGGCGCGCGCGATGGGCAAGACAGGGGAGCGCAGGGATCCCGAGCTCGTTTCTCTCTTCCACGTCGAGATCGAGGGCATCGACGGCGCCGCCTTCAGCAAGTGCTCCGGCCTGAAGACGGAGACCGAGGTGTTCGAGCTGCAGGAGGGCGGGGAGAACTCGCTGGTCCGCAAGCTCATCGGCCAGTCCCGAGCGAGCAACATCGTCCTCACCTCGGGGTTCGTGAACGCCGCCGCGCTCTACGACTGGCGCGACCAGGTGGTGAACTCCGGCGAGAAGGTGCGCAAGAGCGGCTCGATCATCCAGTACGACTCGAAGATGAACGAGGTCACCCGCTGGAGGTTCTTCAACGCCATCCCCGTCCGCTGGGAGATGGGCGAGTTCGACTCGATGGGGAGCGCGGCGCAGTGCGAGATCCTCGAGCTGGCGGTCGAGTCGATCAAGAAGGGCACCTAGGAAAGTCCGGAGTGGCGATGTCCGAGAGCGCGACCGAGCTTGGCGGACCCTCGCTGGAGGACATCCTCTGGCGGGCGATGGATCGGTTCGCCGAAGAGCCCGCGGTGCTCGACGCCGAGGAGTTCGCCGCCCGCATCGCCGGCGCGTTCGAGGGCGACCTCCCCGAGGAGGCGTTCGTCCAGCGCTTCGTCGAAGGCAATCGCGAGCTCGCGCGCAAGGCGGACATGGCCGAGGCGATCGTCCGCTCCACGCCCTCCCGGCTGCACGTGTACCAGTTCGACCTCGGCCGTCTCGACTACGTCGTGATCGAGGAGGAGGAGCAGGTGGTCGTGGTGAGCGACTTCGGCCAGTTCGCGCTCACCAACGATCGGCCGGCGCAGCAGGCCATCGCCTCCGCCGTGGTCCGCGACCGCAGCGGGCTCGAGCGGCGCGGGGTGGATCGCGCCTCGTCGGAGCCCCGGGCCTACCTGGTCCGGCAGGACGGAGACCTCGTCGTCCTCGACGTGCAGAAGCTGGCCGCGGCCATCGCGCGCCTCCCGGTGAAGCAGGTGTCCGCGCCCGCCGTGGACCGCCCGCCGGTCCGGCTCCTTCCCTTCGAGCCGCGCGCGCGCCGCCTCAGCGCCCGCGGCGAGGAGCGGGCATTGCGCGAGAACGACCGGCGCTTGTCGATGCCGGTCCCGCCCCGCGCGCGCACCTCGGGCCTCGACGACGGCCCCATCGCCGGCGCGCGCCCGAGCACCGCCGCGCCCGCGGTCCTGGTGCTGCTCCCCGATGGTTCCCTCGCCCGGCCCGAGATGGGATCGGCGGCGCGCTGGCACCGGATGGTGTCGGACTGGGCGCTCCGCGCGGGACTCCTGTCCAGCTCGGGCGGCTCGGTCGCCGTGTCCGGCAAGCAGCGCTTCACCGTGCAGGCGGGGAAGGTGACCGCCGTGTTCACCGGCGGCGAGTCGCGGCTCGCGCCGGGCGCGGTGGGCGGGAGGGCGGCGGCGCGGGGCGACGGCGTCATCGCCGCGCGGGCGGACTTCGCTCCGATGCGCGTGCTGGGCGACGACGAGCTGGCCCAGGCCGTCGCCGCGGGCGCAGCCAGGATCGTGGCGGGCTGGGCGGCGCCCGTGTCGACCGGGGCTACGCCGCGGGACCGGTACTGGGTGCAGCCGGAGACGATCTTCGCGCCCACCAAGGAAGACCGCGAGCTGGTCGCGCGGTCCGATCCCTCCGCCGGGCTCGACGCTCCGTCCGGACCCCAGATCGCGGCGGGCGAGCCGCTGCGGCTCGGGCAGATCACCGGCGACCCGTGGGCCGACTGGGCGTTGCAGACCGGCCGATCCGGCCAGGCCGCTCCGCTCGCCGCCCGGGCGCTGCGCGAGCGGTTCCCGCGCGAGATCCGCGTGCGCGGAGAGCCGGTGGTGGCGTTCCGCGCGCCCGACGGCACACTCTTGCTGAACGGCGAGCGGGGATTCATCCGCCTGGCCGCGATCAATCGGGACCCGCAGGGGGGTTCGCCCGACGGCGCCGCGTTGGGGGACGCGGCGCCGTCCGGTGCGATCCATCCGCGGCGGCCGCGCACCACCGGCCTCGCCCCGCGCTCCGGGGCGCTCCCCGCCACCGCGCTGGCGGCGCTGCGGACCGCGCTCGAGCGCACCGCCTTGGCGGGAGGGTACAAGCTTCCGGTCGCGGAGCTGGTGGCCGCGCCCGACGCGGTCGAGTCGGGGCGCTCGCTGCCGCTCGCCTCGCGCGATCCGCGGCGCGGCGCCGCCTCGCTCGCCGGCCCGTCCTCGCTGACCGGCGATGCGGGCGCCAAGGTCGGGCGGCTCGTGCTCTCGATGCCGTTCCCCAACCCGGGCGAGGTGCACGTCGGCCCCGATCTCTCCGACGCGCTGAGCGCCTACCTCGCCGCTCCGGTCGTGCCGGTGTTGCCGGCCGTCGCGGCGCGGTCTTCGGGCACCTCCCCGACGCCTCCGCTTCCCGGCAGCGAGCTCGCCCGCGCGATTTCCCTGCATCCGCTCGCGCTGGCCCACGCGCGGCGCGCGCAGGCACAGCTCGGAGCCACGGCCGCGTTCCCTGCCGGCGCGTCCGAGACCCTCTCCTCCCTCCCGCCGTTGCTCCACCGGGCCGTGGTGGCATCCGGCGAGTTCCGCCCGGGCCCGGGCGCGCCCATGCCGGGCGCCGTCCGCCGTTTCGCGCTGGCCGCTCCATTCGAAGCGCCGGAGCTCGTCTTCCCCCCGACGGTGGAGACTAGGCCCCTGGGCCCGGGCGAGGACGAGATCGTCATTCCCATGCCGCTATGGGCCCAGATGGGCCGCGGGCAGGCCAGCTCTACCGATCACGTGGTGGCTTCGCCGGTCGCGCGCACTTCCTATGCGCCCCCTCTCGGCACCTACAGCCTGGTGAGGCCTGCCGGCCTCGGCCTGCTGGAGCCGGGGGACGCGCCGCCTCCGGGCACGCCCGGCCTGGTCGAGCTGTCCGGGCCCACCGGGATCCGCCTGCGGCCCCGGCTGCAGGCCGGCGCCCGCGCCGACTCCACCGGCGGCAAGCTCGTCCTCGGCCACGTGCCGCTGGATGACGGCTCGACGCTGGCTTCCGCGCGCGGCCGCATGCGCGTCGGCGAGCCGCTCGATGCGCGGACGGTGGCGGCGCGGCGCTCGGCGATGCGCCTCGCGGGCGAGGTCGGAGGTCGCGCTCTGCCCCCCCGGCCGGCGCCGGGCCCGTTCTCTTCGGGCCTTCCGGCAGCCGGGCTGCGCGCGCCGGCGGCCGCTCCGGCCTCGACCGCACCGGACGGTATCCTCGTCTCCTCCGCGGCGGACGTGTCCGGGATCGAGGGCCTGCCACCGGGCGCCTGGAGCGGCGCTCTCCCCGGGGCAGCGGGCGGGTACGTGCCGTGGACCTACTCGAGCGAGCTCCGCGGGCGGGCGACTACCGCGGTCGGCGGCGTCGCTCTGTCCCCCCTTCCCCGGCGGGATCTTCCTTCGATCCCCACCGGCATGCGTTTCCGGTACGTCGCGGCGCCGCTCTGGTGGTCGAGCGCGCTCCGCGACCGCGCGCCGGACGGGGAGGAGCGCGCCTCCGCCTCGCGCGCCGTGCGCTCCGGCTTCCGGGCGGCCAACTCGGCCGCGGCGATCTGGCGCTCGATCTTCGCCCGCGCGCCCTCCGGCGATCTCAGCGGCGGCATGGACCGCGGCCACGACGAGCCGGCGCGAGGGTTGTCGGGCGTCGAGCGCCGCATGGACGTTCTCGTCGCGCTGGGCCTGGTCGGCGGCGCGCAGGCGGCGGCACCGGCTGCCGCCGGGCGCGGGCCCGAGACGATCTACCTGGCCATGGACGAGCAGGGCCGCGCGGGCCCCACCACGGCCCAGCAGGTCCGCCGCGGGAACGCGCTCGCGCACTCGGTCGAGATGCGCATCGTCGCCGCCATCCCGCCCAGCCCGCCGCCGCTCCAGGCGATGGGCGGCGGCGCTTCGACCGCCCATTCCCAGGTCCTCGCCCGCCACCGGCAGGCGCCGGGCGGCGACCCCAAGGCCGACGAGGCGGTCAGCCAGTCCAGGATCGAGGGCTCCGTCGACGCCATCGCGCAGCGCATCTACCACCGCATCCGGCGCCGCATCGCGAGCGATCGCGAGCGCTTCGGCGGGTAATTGCATATGGGGGACACCATCGAGATGGTGTCCCCTCAGGAAGGAAGAGTCCCATGGCGCTCGTGAAGGCGAAGATCATCAATCTCGACAAGTCGGACGACGACCTGACGGTCCTCTTCAACCCGAAGGAGTTCTCCATCCAGAAGACGGTCCAGTGGGAGCCGCACAAGTCGCCGGGACTGGACCTGCCGGAGCACGAGTTCACTTCCGGCAACCCGCGCATCCTCTCGGTCGAGCTCTTCTTCGATACCTACGAGGAGAAGAAGAGCGTCCACGAGTACACCGACAAGCTGCAGAACTACGCGCTGGTGGACCCCGACAAGCACCAGCCGCCGGTGGTGATGTTCCAGTGGGGAAAGGTCAAGTTCAAGGGCGTGGTGGAGACGCTCAACATGCGCTTCACCATGTTCCTCTCCGACGGCACCGCCTGCCGGGCCGTGGCCACCGTCAGCATCAAGGAGTGGGAGACGGCCAAGGACCAGACCACGACCAAGAAGAGGAACTCTCCCGACCACAGCAAGCGCCGCACGGTCAAGACGGGCGAGACGCTGGCGCTCATCGCCCACGAGGAATACGACGACGCGGCCGAGTGGCGCCGCATCGCCGACGCCAACGGCATCGTGGATCCCAAGGACGTGAAGCCCGGCACGGTGCTCACGCTCCCGCCCATCCTCTAGCGCCGGCGCCGAGGCCCTCCGATGTTCTACGAAATCATGCAGAAGGCGAAGGAGACGGGCGCCGGCCACGACTCCAATCGCTACGGCGTCGAGGTCGGCATCGTCACCAACGTCAAGGACCCACAGAAGCTGGGGCGCATCAAGGTGCAGCTCCCGCGCCTGCCGGGCGGGCCCGAGTCGGACTGGGCGCGCGTCGCGCAGCCGGCCGCCGGCGCCGGGCGGGGGTTCTACTGGCTGCCCGAGGTGGGCGACGAGGTCCTCATCGCCTTCGAGCTGGGCCAGCCCAGCCGCCCGTACGTCATCGGCACGCTGTGGAACGGCAAGGACAAGCCGATGGCCGGCGCCTACGCCGACGACAACACCACCCGGATGATCCAGACCAAGTCCGGGCACAAGATCGTCCTGTGCGACAAGGCGGGCGAGGAGAAGATCGAGATCGCCGACAAGTCGGGCAACCGCACCATCACCTTCGACGTCAAGGCGAAGAAGTTCATCGTCGAAGCGAAGGAAGGCGACATCGAGCTGCACGCCGAGAAGAAGATCCTGCTCCACTGCGAGGACTTGGAGATCAAGACCTCGAAGACGACCAAGATCCAGGTCGGCTCCAACTTCAACCTGAAGGTCGGCGCCGATGCCAGCATCAAGGCGGACAGCAACTTGAAGCTCAAGGCGAGCCGGGTGAACATCAACTAGCGCAGTTCTACACACAGTACATTGCGGCGGTTGCGAATGCTGAGGGCTATCCGTGCGCTTTCTCTGTCCTTGTTGCTTGCTGGCTCGGTGCGCGCCGACTGGGCCGGCGTGGTTCAGGTGATTGCATCGCCTATTGGGTCGGGCGAGACGGTCCTCGGCGGCGATCGGGGCAAGATTTTCGCAAAAGGCGCCAAGCTGCGTATCGAGATGGATGTCGCTGTAAACATCATCGGGAAGAGCTACCAGATCTATGATTTTGAAACACGCAAACACTACTCGGTCATGCCTGCCCTGAGGAAGTACGTCGAGTCGGATGCGCGCGAGGCCAGCGCGGATCGGCAGCACGAGATGCCGGGTAGCTGCATGCGGGGCTCGAAGGACGAGTGCCTGCAGGCGCAGGACTTTCGCAAACTGCGAGACGAGGCAATAGGCGGGCGAAAATGTGGAGTCTGGGAACGCGAGCGTTGGACGCATTCGGGCCACACGTTTCAGACTATCTGGGTGTTGGACGGCGCGAGGGCGGTCATCCCGCTGAAACAGGTCATCAAAGATCGTTTCACGCGTACTATTGTGCTCGAGAATTACTCAGAGCGTACTTTGCCAAAGTCGCTGTTCGTGGTTCCGAGCGGGTACGCCAAGATTACACACTTCGAGCTCATGCAGATGTTCGGCTCCTCGCCGCCGACTCGCGTGAACGGCGGGCCGCAGCACGAATGACGCTTGAATCACGACGTCCGGTTCTTGCGGAGCCCTTGCGTGGGCTGCGCAACCAGTGAACCGCTCGCCCCTAAATGGCCGTAGAGTGCACGACGCGAGCGAGACTTCTTATGCTTTGGATGAAATCGTGAATGTGCAACCAGACCCTGGTGACGCGGTCCATGCGCACACCGTCCCTGCTACGCGACCGTTTCGTCTTCACGCGATGGGCGTAAGGGGATCGCGTGCTGTCCTCTGCGTAGCTGTTCTTGCGCTTGCCTTCAGCAGCGCTGGCCACGCGGACTGGGAGGGCACGCTTCACATTACGGATTACGCAGGCGCAAGGAAAGTCTCGGAGCACGATGCGAGGGTTTACGCGAACGGGTCGAGGGTTCGAATTGACCATGAGGCCGAGCTCACGAAGGTGGGAAGGACATACACGATCTACGACTTCGAAACGAGGATCAGCTATACGGTGATGCCAAAGCTGAAAATGTACGTGGAGGAGAACGCGAGCGACACTGGTTCGGATGGGCAACTCGAAATGCCCGGAGGATGTGCCAAGCAGGGAACCGAGGATTGTCTGGTATCACAGGGCTTCAGCAAGGCCGGTGTAGAGGTGTTAGACGGCCGTTCTTGCACTCGGTGGGAGCGCCGGCGATTCACTCACGGGGGTCGGACGCATCAAATGATCTGGGTCCTGGGTGGGGTGACCGACGTCGTAACCGTAAAGCAGATCATCAGCAGCCGCGTATCTCGCACGATGATCTTGAGGGAATACAAAGCGGCTTCACAGCCGGGTTCGCTGTTCAAAGTGCCGGACGGATTCGCGAGTATCACGAAGGCGGAAGCGCTCCGGACGATAGGCCCCGTTCATCGCGCAAAGCCGGAGTGAGTGCCAGGATTCCTGCGGAAGAGCGCGTCCGGGTCGAGATCGAGGCGGCGGACGGTCTCGTGATCCGGCACACCGGTGCGGGCCAGGCCCTGGTCGGATTGGAACTTGCGGACGGCGACCGTGGTCGCCGGGTCGATGCGGCCCTCGCGGGCGGTGTCCAGCTCCAGGTAGCCGTGGCCGGCGAGCGCCCTCTGGAGGCGGTCGACGGCGCCGGGCACGAACAGCTCCTCGGGCGCATCGGCAAGGGGCGGGTGCCCCGGCTCCACCGGCCCGGGCGGCGGCCCCGCGCGCCTCCTGGGCAGCGGCGGAGTCCTCGCCT
>Ga0137409_10000291_pt1 | contig 53188 bp, 48 predicted proteins | sample CZODoug1_16funga_FD_122059 | JGI IMG/M metagenome (GOLD analysis project Ga0137409, IMG submission 122059) | Vadose zone soil fungal communities from Angelo Coast Range Reserve, California, USA - CZODoug1_16fungal (Hybrid Assembly) | ecosystem: Environmental > Terrestrial > Soil > Vadose zone... | reverse complement strand
GTCCGCCGTGGTCAACTGAGCACGAGTCCAACCGAACCAGGACTCACGACTCGTACACCACGCCGTGGGACACGATCCCCGCGCCTGGGACGGCGAACGCGCCGGACTACGACCTAGAGTTCTTCGACGACCAGAGTTGTCGCTCGAAAGTGCCCAGAACCCCGAGCCGAAAAGTGCTACCCGGTCTTCGGGAACTGTTACCTATGTGTCCGGATTGGGACCTGCGTTGTACCGCGGTCACGCCGCCGCGCGCCGCCGCACCCGCGCCTGGGCCGCTTGCTTGGATGGTTGACGGAACCGATACGTGAGCTTTCCGCCAGTCTTGGCCAGCATACGGACGAGATACTCGATGCTGATCCCCTCAAGCCGGTTGCTTTGAATCTGACTGATCTTGGGTCGAGGGACATCGAAGAACTCCGCCGCCTTGACCTGCGTCAGACCCAGTCGATCGATGAACTTCCGCAGATCGCTCGCGAGATCGACCTTCATGGCCAAATCCGCAGACTCCTCGCGGCTGAACCCGAGATCCTCGAAAACATTTCCCTTTGTGATGTGTCCCATTTTCAGATCTCCTTGAACCTTGCTCGCGCCAGCTCGATGTCCTTCCGCGGCGTTCTCTGCGCCTTCTTCTGGAACGTGTGCAGCACATAGAGTCTGTCGTTACGCTTCACCACGTAGATGACTCTGAACTGCCCCTCCTGCATGCCAATCTTGAGTTCCCAGACTCCCCGACCAACGGTCGTCAAGGGTCGTGCGTGGACCGGTTGCTCGCCCGTCTGCAACAGCCTCAGCTCGCCGCCGATTGCGCGTCGGACAGCTGCGCCGTAGCGGCGCACTACGTCAAGCGAGTCCCCCAGCCACTCGATTTCCATCCATTGAGGAGTGTATCTGTTTTGGTACAGCGTCTCAACCTTTTCTGTACCTAATCAAGTACACAGGCCTGCGATCGGCTGCGAGCCGTTGAAGTTGGTCGCTAGAGAACGGCTATTGCAGCTGCTAGTAGCGGCCGCGCTCGGGCAGCTCTTTGATTCTGGCGCCCTTGGGTCGAACCGCGACGCACCTTAATATCAACACGCCGTGGCACGAATTCCGAAAACCACTGTCTTCGATGATGAGCGTGCAACGGTGGAGCACTTCAAGACCCACGGCTGGATGCGCGTGGCCCAAGCCTTCGGCGAGCGCGAGGCCGCAGCGATGCGCACCGCGGTCTGGCGCGCGCTCGAGCGCACCGGGATCAGAGAGGGCGACCGATCGACCTGGACCAAGGAGCGCCCCGAACACCTGCAGGCGCTGAAAGAAGATCCCGTGTTTCACGCGGTGTTGAGCGCGCGCACGCTTGCGGCTATGGACGCAGTGCTCGAAGGCCAGAAGTGGGAAAAGCCGAAGACCAGCGGCGCGTTCTTTCTCGCGTTCCCGAGCGAGAGCACTTGGGGCGTGCCGGCGAGCGGCTGGCACATCGACGCGAATTACTCGAGCGCGCTCTCGCCGCCGGCGGGGGTGAGGGCGCACGCCCTCTTCGGCGATGTTGTGCCGCGCGGCGGCGGCACGCTGTTTCTAAGCGGCTCGCACCGGCTCGTACACCAATGGTTCAAAGAGAATCCGCCGCCGCCCGGCGCGCGCGGCTCTGAGTTGCGCAAACTATTGCGGCGGCATCCTTACATCCGCGACCTTCACACCGAGGGCGACACCGACGCGCGGGTCGCGCGTTTCATGGAGCGCGCCGAGGATGTGGACGGCATTCCGCTCCAGGCGATCGAGAACACCGGCGCGGCCGGCGACGTCATCCTGCTGCACCCGCTGGTGCTCCACGTCGCGACCGCAAACAGCGGCGCCGAGCCGCGCTTCTTGCTGAGCGGCGGCGTCGACACCGACACGATGTACGCCAAGCCGTAGCGATGGCCGGGGCGCGCGCAAACCCTACTTCGGAACAACGATGTCCGGAAGCGAACTATTGGCGATTTCCTGCGCGCGCGCGTCCGGCACTCCCAGTGCACGCAGCAGATGGTATGCGATGATTCGCGGCTGCGATTGGCCGCCGCGCAGAGTGGTACGCACGGTAGCGAGCACCGTGCCCGTCATTAGATCGCGGCCCGTCGTCGCATTCGGCACGTCGAACTCCCCCGCCTCGATGCCGTTCGCGATCGCGCGGTAGCACGCCTCCCACGCTTCAGCCCCAAAAGCCGGTCCAAACGCACTCAAATGCACCATCGCCCACGCCCACGCGGGATCGCGTCGGGCATAGTTGAGGTAGTGCTGAATGGCGGCGTTGGAGCCCGCGGCGTGGCTCCGAGTCTCATCCATCGTCGAAACGAGCGCCCGGTTCAAGTCGTGGCTGAGCTCGACGGCGAGAACCTCGAAGAGCTGTTCGAGGCTCGTGAAGTAGTTGTAGAAGGTTCCCCGCGAGACGTGGGCCGCGGCGCAGACCTCTTCGATCCGCACGGTGAGGCCTTTCTCGTTGCCGATCAGGCCGAACGCGGCGTCGAGAATCTTCTTGCGCGTGCGCTCGCGCTTGCCGCCGAGCGTCGGAGCCGGCGAGGCTTTCGCGCGTCGCTCGAGGCCCGCCGCAATGTTCGCAGGCACCGCCACTAGAGCTCCACCACTCCGGTGGCGTTGTCGATTTTGCCGAGGTCGAGCCCCGCGACTTGTCCAAGCCCGGCAATGAGGTTCGCCAAGGGCGTCGGATCCGGATTGGCAATGTGTCGGCCGCCCTTCAAGCGACCCGCCGCCGATCCCGCGAGCACGATCGGGATCTTGCGCTGATCGTGCTGATCGCCGTTGCCCATGCCGGACCCATACATGACCAGTGAGTGATCGAGCAGCGATCCGTCGCCGTCCGGAATGGCTCGCAACTTCTCCACGAAGTCGGCGAACAGCGAAAGATGATACGCGTTGATCTTGGCGTACTTGGCGATGGTGGCCGCGACGTTGCCATGATGAGAGACGATGTGATGCGACTCGGGAACGCCGATCTGCGGATAGCCGATGCTGCTCGCTTCGACGCCGTTCATGAAGGTGGTCACGCGAGTGATGTCGGCCCTCCACGCGAGCGCGATGAGGTCGTACATCACGCGAACGTGCTCTTCGTAGGAGCCCGGGATTCCGGCCGGCGCGTCGGGAGTCTCGCCCGCCGCATCCGCTCGTTGCCCGGAAGACTGGATCCGGCTTTCGACTTCGCGGATGTTTGCCAAATACTCGTCGACGGTCGAGCGGTCCTGCGCACCAAGCTTGCTATCCATGCGGCTTGCAGCCGCTATCACGGAGTCGAGAATGCTGGCTTTGCTCTTGAAGCGGGCGGCGCGTTCTTCCGCCGACCCGATGTCGCCGAACATTCGCTCGAATACGCTCTGCGGGTTCATCTCGTTCGGCAGAGGCATCGTCGGCGTTTGCCAAGACAACGTGTTGAGATACAGGCAGCTCCAGCCGAATTGGCACGAGTTCGAGGAGCTGTTGATGTCCTCGATGCCGAGCTCGAGCGAGCGCAACGGCGTGTCGCGTCCGATGGCGTCGGCAATGTGCTGATCGATGGTCTGACCCGCGCGCACGTCCGAGCCCTGCGTGGGTCTCGCGGACCCGCCGCTCAACCACAGCGAGCCGATGACGTGGTGTCCGAACGGATCGGGCGCGCGCAGCCCCGTGACGACGTTGATGTGCTCCCGCAACGGGACGAACCGCTCGAGCAGCGGCGGCAGCTCGAGCTTGCCGGCTGACGCGGGCGTAAAGATCTCCGGCCGAATTCCGTTCGGCACGTAGACCGCGCCGAACCGAAGCTGAGCCGGCGGCGCGGCGCTGGCGGCCGGTACCATGGCGTCGAGCAGCGGCAAGCCGACCGCGGCGCCGAGCGCACCGCGCAACACGGTGCGGCGCGAAAGGTGTTTCTTCGTGATGAACATTAGTTCGACTCTCCCGTCGAGGTAGACGGCGCCCGAGCGTCGGCGACCGTCTCCGTTGCGCTCGTGAAACGAGCCTTTTGCTGGAACTGCGGGCTGCGCACGATGCCGAGCACGATGCTTACGAACCGGTAGTCGTCGCTCGCGGCCTCGCGCACGATGCGGCGCACGGTCGGCATGTCCTCGGCCTCGAGGCGGCGCCCGAGCGCGTACACCATGAGCTTCTCGGTCAACGTCGAGACGAAGAGCTCGGGACGCTTCAGCAACGCTTCCCGCAAGCCGCTTGGACCCGAGACGGCAATGCCGCCCGGGAGCGTCGTAGTGGCGTCTACCGCCTGGCCCGAGTCCGTGTCGCGCCAGCGACCGATCGCGTCGAAATTCTCGAGTGCCAGCCCCGGCGGATCGATGATCGCGTGGCAGCCGGCGCAAATCGGATCCTTCCGGTGCTGCTCGAGGCGCTCGCGCACGCTGTGCGGAGCGTTGCCCGCGATGCTCTTTTCGAGCGCCGGCACCACGGCCGGCGGCGGCGGCGGCGGCGAGTTGAAGAAGTTCGTCATGATCCACTTGCCGCGGAACACCGGCGACGTGCGGTTCGCGACGGAGGTCTGGAACAGGATGCTGCCCTGCCCCAGCAGCCCGCGGCGATTCGGGTCTTGCAGCGGAACTCGGCGGAAGGCGTCGCCGAAGACGCCGTCGATGCCGTAGTGCGCTGCAAGGCGTTCGTTCAAGAACGTGTAGTCGGCTCGAATCAAGTCGAGCACGCTCGCGTCCTCGAGCAACACGGACCGGAGGAACAGCTCGGTCTCGTGCAGCATGTCGCGACGAAGGTTGTCGTCGAAGGTGGGGAACGTGCGCTGATCGGGAGCCTTCGCGTTCACGAGCCGCAGCTGCAACCATTGCTCCGCGAAATCGGTGACGAGCGTGTCGGCGCGCGGACCGGCCAGCATTCTGCGCACTTCGGCTTCGAGCACTTCCGGCGAGTGGAGGCGGCCGGCGATGGCGGCATCGCGCAGCCGATCGTCCGGGATGCTGTTCCAGAGAAACAAAGCGAGCCGCGAGGCGAGCGTGACGCCGTCGTCTTGGCTGTCGCCGCCGGCGACCGCGGCGTCCTCCTCGGTGACGCCGTGGTACAGCAGAAACTCAGGACCGCTCAAGATTCTCGCGAGCCCCACTTCGATACCGGCCTCGAAATCGCGGCCGTCGTCGCTGCCGCTCGCGTAGAGGTCGCGCAAGGTTTGGCGATCTTGATCGTTCAACGGCCGGCCGTAGGCGCGGAGCGCGAGCCGGCCGAGGATTTCGTCCGCGCAAGCGCTGTCGCTCACGGACGCGCCCGGCCGGCAGGTGAAGATGGCTTGGCGCACCGGCGTGTCGCCGGGGCCGGTGGACTGGTACGGTCCCGCGACGAGCATGCGCGTGACGATCGGCCAGCCGTAGGCGTCGTTGCCGATCGGTAAGTCTGCTCTGCGTGGATCGAGGAGCTTCTGCTCGAGCGCGAAGCTCTTCATCACGAACGTGACGCCGACGCGATGCAGCCCCGCGGTTACCGGTACACGCACCGGAAGCCGCGCGCCCACCTGCATCACCGCACTCCCGATGTCCCCGTTCGACAGCGCGTCGTCGTCGGCGCCTCCGAGCTCGGCGGAATGAACGACGGCACCGTCGAGCAGGACCTGAAGCTCGAAGGGTGTCTTGAACCCCTCCACTCCGCGGACCGTGCTGCCGGTGGCTCGCCACAGCTCCGGGCGAATCTCATACTCGGCATCCGTGGGGAAGTAGTGATCGACGGCGAGCCCGCCGCGGGTTCCATACGGCAACCCTTCGATCCAGTCGTTCTGCGAGAGGTCGAGCCGCGCCCGATACTCCGTCCCCCGCGCCGCAAGCTTGGTGTCGCCCACCGCCATCGCGGCGACACGCAGCCCGACGGTGAGATAGCGCTCGAGCAGGAGCGGCGAAGTCTTCAAAGTGTCCGAGACGTCGTCGAACCCGTCGCTCGAGATGTCCGCGGGCAGCAGCGCTTCAACGTCCACCGGAAAGCCGAGCAAGTCGCGGACCGCGTTGCCGTAGGCCGTGCGGTTCAGCCGGCGCACCGGCGCGCCGGCCGGCGTGGGCGCGCTCGCGTCGAGAGTCGTCTCGAGATAGGACACGAGGCTCGCGACGGCTTGGTCGCTCGGCCGCGACTCGCCGGGCGGCGGCATGAGCCCCGCCTTGAGCTTGTGGATCACCTTTTCCCATTTCGCGCGCTGCGCGGCCGGCTCCGCGAGGTTCGGATTCTCGAGCACGAGCTCGCCCTCGCGTTCCGCGGCGCTGTGGCAATCCGTGCAGTACTTGCTGACGACCGCGCCGTGCTCGGCGGCCAGCTCCTGCGGCGACCGCGTACAGGAGATGAGCGACGCTGCGGCGACGGCTGCGAGCGAAAGCGCGACGCAGCGTTGCAACGGACTCCTGGTCATCGCGCCTCTGCTCATCGAGCGGCGGTCCTTTCCTCGTCCTTGCCGTGCGCGCCGAGTTCGCGAAGGGCCGCGGCCGCGGCGGTGATTTCGGCCGGCGGTCCGGGTGCCTTCGCCCGCCTCGAAGGCAAGTTGCCCAGCGCGTAATCGAGCGGCGTATAGCCGGCGCGATCCGCGACGTCGAGGTCGGCGCCCTTCTCGGCCATGTGCTTGATGACGGCGGGGTAGTTTCGCTGCGCCGCGATGTGCAGAGCCGTGGCGCCCGCGCTGTTGGCGACGCTCGGTTCGACGCCGTGACTCAGGAGAAAGTCGATCGCCGCGATCGCCTCATCCTCGGTGGGGCGACGGTCGGCCTCGATGAGCGAAGGAAGCTCGGGGCCCATCATCACTGCAAGCAAGGGACTGACGCCGCCGCGCTTGTCGTCATGAAGCGAAGGATCGGCGCCGCCATCGATGAGCACGCGCATCGCTTCGAGATCGGAGGACCGCGCCGCGCGAATCAGGGCCACGTCCGTGATCTTGGGCGGGGGCGGCGTGAATCGCGCGTCTCGATCGAGCAGCTGCTCCGGCAGGCGGCTCATGAGATCGGCGCCATGCGACAACATCAACTCGAGCAGCTCCAACGAGCTCGCGGCGCCCGTGGGAACCTGGAACTCGCCGACGTAGTTGACGCGGTTACGCGCCTCGACCACGGCGAACAGCCCGCCGCCGTCGGCGCTTGCACCGCCCTCCACCAGCACCTTGGCCGCATCGAAGTGCAGATTGTCGAGCGCGATCACTACCGGCGAGAAGCCCTCCGGGGTCTTGGCGTCGAGGTCGGCCTTGGCCTCGACCAGCACGCGCAAAACGGAGACGGCGCCGCTTCGGGCTGCGAACATCACGGGCGTCAAACCAGCCGAAGGAATTTCGACGAAGTAGCGGACGGCAGTCTTGCGCTCGGGCAGATCGTTTACCGGCGTTCTGGCGTTGAGGTCCGCGCCCGCCGCGATCAAGGCGGCCGCCACCTTGCCGCGATCGTACGCGGCCGCGTACATGAGGGCCGTCTCACCTTGCCATCGCTCGACGACGTTGACGTTGGCGCCGTGCTCTATGAGCAGCCGAACGGCGTCCACACCGCTCGTGCGAGACGCGAGCATGAGCGGCGTTTCGCCCTGCGGCAGCGCGAGATCGACGTTGGCGCCGGCGTCGAGAAGTATTCGGAGTAGACCGGCGTCGGCGCGAAGAGCGGCCTCGTGCATGGGTGCTACGCCGTAGCGGCTGGCGAGATTTGGATCGGCTTTCGCGCCGAGCAGCGCTTGCACGCTACCGATGTCCGCGAAATGGGCCGCGTAGATCAGCGGTGTCGAGCCGTCGGCGGCCCTCGCGTTGGCGTCGGCGCCCGCCGCGAGCAGCGCGCGCACGTCCGTCGGATTGGCCTTCTGCGCTGCCTGCAGCAGCTTCGCGTCGAGATCGGCCGCGCCGGAAGCGCCGAACGACAACATGACGAGCGACGCGAATGCACCTGTCTTCGACAACGTTCTCACGGTCTCCCCCAAGTCGAAATATGAGCGGCCTCTTGCAGTCGCGGGACGACCGCCCCGAGTGACGGCGCCGGCTAGTCCTGCAAGGTATTGATAATTTGACAAACCGTCAATAACCCGCCAACACTTCGGCGGCACTGAATGAGCAAGGGGTTGGTCGTCGACGCCGATACTCAACCGGCCTTGGAAAGCGAGCGCCTCGTCCTCGAGCCGCTTCTACCGGAGCACGCCTCCCGGACGTTTGCCCTGTGGCAGGACGAGCGTCTCTACACTTTCATTCCCTTCGAGCCGCCCACCGACCTGCTCGCTTTGGAGGAGCGCTACCGAAAGCTGGCCGTGCGGCGCTCGCCCGAAGGCACCGAAGAGTGGCTCAATTGGTTCGCGCGGGAGAAATCGAGCGGCGAATACGTTGCCCAGATTCAGGTCACCATCCGCCCGGACTCGTCGGCTTACCTCGCCTACTTCACGTTTGCTTCGCAATGGCGCCGCGGCTATGCGTACGAGGCCTGTGAGGCCGTCATTCGCTGGCTGATCGGACGAGGCGTGGAGGAGCTCGTGGCCGAGCTCGACACGCGCAACGTCGCCTCGATCCGTTTGATCGAGAAGCTCGGCTTCCGACGCGTGGCCTATGTCCCCAAGGCGGCGCTGATCCGCGGCGCCGACAGCGATGAATACCGCTACTCGCTGACGGTGCCGCGCACGAGCAGCGTTATTTGACCAGAGGTTCCATTGCCGCCGGGGCCTTTGCACCGGCGACAGCCGTCATTTGCAGAACTTCGCCCGCCACCCCTTGGTGGAGTCTTCCTTCGGGTCACCGCGATGAAAGGCCTCTCGATCCGCGGCGAGAAGAGCCATGCAGTTCTTGCTCCCCACGATCGCATTGAGCATGCACATCGTGTTGTCGGATGCAGTGACCTTGTTGACCGCCGCGATGCGGGGTGGGCTGCCCGGGTTCTTCCCCCAGTCCTTTGCCTGGCGACGGATCTCGGTGAACTTGTTGCGTGAGGTATCGGCAGTGCCTCCGCTGTTGCAGGATGTGCCAGCGGTCCAAGCTTGTTCCTCCGACGTTTTGCTCAGGAAGTCGAGAACCCCCTTGCTGACGATCCCGCAGGCCCCCGAAGCCGTGCCGGCCGACGCAGCACACTTCCCGGCAGCTTCCATACCGGCATCGTCGGTGGTCGACTGCGCCACCGCACCGTGTAACGGAGTGAGTGCCAAAGCCAATAGCCCCGCGCTGAAACAGGCTCGCAAAGTAGGCGCGTTCATGATTCGTCCCCTATTGTCCCCGTGGCAACGCGAGCTTGCGATATCGCCGAGACTTTTTCCATTACGAATCTGACAGGTGCGACGCATCGCTCACTTCCAGGGTGGCTGACACGTGGCGGGCGATCGCCTCCCGGGTAGATCGAGGCGATCGCCTACCAGACGGGGCCAGCGGCTGCCTTCAACCGCTCTTCCTCATGCCCGCACCGCCGCGCCCTTTTACGGCGGCCTCGATCTTGGCGACGTCGCCGCTTTGGGCCATCGCGTCGGTCAGCACCCGGGGCGTGTCTCCTTCGTGCTGCGGTCGATCGTGTGCTACGGCTTCGCTGCAATCAGTTGTGATGAGCAGCAAGATTCAGGCCATGCACCGGCAGAAGTCGCCGATCACTCGTGTCGGCGCTCCGCGCTGACCCGGTCTCGTTGCGGCTGCGCGGTAGTCACGTCTCGCGTGGCCGGCTCGGCCGAAGCGACTTACCGCGTCCTCGCCAATGAGCCTCCTAGAAAGCTGAATGGGTAAATGAACCCGACCACACCGAGGTTGTACCAGGCTGGAAGGGCATCCCATAGAACATGCAGGTGCTCGTACCCGGCATACGCGACGATCGGTGCGCCGGCGATCCAGACGGCAGACTTGCGCTCGGTGATTTTGACTGTCACCCATCCCGCTATCCCGTTGATGTACACGTACTCGCCGAGGAGTAACGCGAGCATGCCGGTCGTCAGGGTGGAGTAGTCGTTCGACCCTTGAACGCTCCTTCCCACTTCGCCGAAAGCCGGCCACAAGAGCGCCATCAGGGCGAGCGAAAGAAGGAAGACCACCCACCACGAGGCGAAGCCCACTATGATTCCGACGACGGTTCGCGTCTTCACGATATACATCCCAGAGTTGGCCATTGGCGGCGCCTACTTTGCCGCAAGAGACGGAGACCATTGAGTGCAAGAAGCGCCATGAATCGTGCCGATCCGGCCAGGACCGCCGGAGCATTGCATTTCGTCGTGGTTGCCGTCGATGGCAGTGTGGCTTCTGCGGTCTTCGGGCCCCTCGAGATCCTGCAGGCTTGCGGCGCTATTCGGACCAATCTTGGCCCGGAACATCAGGCGACGATCACCTCGGAGATACTCTCGCCCGAGGGAGACACCTTCGTCTCGTCCAACGGTCGCCGGTTGCCCACGGATGGGCCGTTGAGGGCGCTGCCACCGCAGTCTGTGGTCTTCTTCCCCGGTTTCGGAGTGGTTCCTCCGCAATCGCTGCTCGGGAAACTCGCCGCCTACGGGTTCGTGGGCGACTGGCTACGCGAGCAACATGAGCGCGGCTGCATTCTTGCTACCGGCTGCAATGGCAATTTCCTGTTCGTCGAAGCGGGATTGATGCGAGGCAGGCCGGTCACGACCAGTTGGATGTACGCGGAGCTGTTTCGCGAGCGGTACCCTGATGTGGAGCTCGACGTGAACAGCATCCTCATCGACCGCAACCGAATCGTCAGCGTCGGCGGCATACTCTGCGGGTTGGATCTGATGTTGGCAGTGATCGAAAGCCGCGTCAGCGCGGAGGTCGCACGCTTGTGCGCCAAGCTCATGCTGCTCGAGAACCGCCGCCCCTCGAGCGTGCCTTTCGACAAACGTCAGGCCGTCCTCAATCAGGATCCGATGATCCGCAAGGCCGTCGATTGGATTCGGGATAATCTGCACGGGCGCATTTCCGTGGACGACCTGGTCGCGCGCGTGCCGACAAGCAAGCGCAATCTGACGCGCCGATTCCGCGACGCAACCGGGGAAAGCCCGAAGGAATATATCCAACGCGTGCGTATCGATCGGGCCAAATCCCTGCTGGAGACCAGTGACATGCCCGTGGAGCAGATCGCGGAGAGGGTCGGCTACGCCGACACCAGCGCGTTCACACGGCAGTTCAGCAGGCAAACGATGATGACGCCGAAAGAGTACCGCAACCGGTTTCAGATCAGGGCGTGACGGGCCAATTCACTCTGCGCTGACGCGAGCGTATTGGCATGGCTTCTCGAGGTACAACACGACTCCACGGGCATGTCCCCTCCCACGGCTCACGGCCGCTTCAGCGCCCGAGCGAGGGCCTCCGCCATCGCGCCGCTTCCCGCCGCCTCGGGCTCGCGGCGCGTCGCCTGCCCCCGCTGCGCCGGGCGGGAATCGCGCCCGCTGCGCCCGTCGCCGGCACTCTCGTCGCGCACGCGTTTGGCGGACTCGTCGAGCCGCATCGTCAGCGCGATGCGCTTGCGCTGCCGATCCACCTCGAGGACCTTGACCTTCACGACGTCGCCCGCCTTCACCACCTCATGCGGATCCTTCACGAACTTGTTCGCCATCATCGAGATGTGCACGAGCCCGTCCTGATGCACGCCGACGTCGACGAACGCGCCGAAATTGGTGACGTTGGTGACCACGCCCTCGAGGATCATGTCGGGCCGCAGATCCGCAAGATCCTCCACGCCGTCCTTGAAGGCGGCGGTCTTGAACTCCGGCCGCGGATCACGCCCCGGCTTCTCGAGCTCCTTGAGGATGTCCTTCACGGTCGGCAAGCCGAAGCGCGCGTCGGTGTACTTGGCCGGGTCGAGCCGTTTCAGCGTTGGCCCGTCGCCGAGCACGTCCCGCACCGGCTTGCCGAGATCGGCGAGGATGCGCTGAACCACGGGATAGGCCTCCGGGTGCACCGCCGAGGCATCGAGCGGGGTGTCGCCGTTCATCACGCGCAGGAATCCGGCGGCCTGCTCGAAGGTCTTCTCGCCGAGCCGGGGCACCTTCTTTAGGCCGGTGCGGCTCGCGAACGCGCCGTGCTCGTCGCGGTAGCGCACGATGTTCTCCGCCAGCGCGGCCGACAGGCCGGAGATGTGCGCCAGCAAAGGTGCCGACGCGGTGTTAACGTCGACGCCGACCGCGTTCACGCAATCCTCGACGACGGCGTCCAGGCTCCTGGCAAGTTTGGTTTGGCTCACGTCGTGCTGATATTGGCCGACGCCGATCGATTTGGGCTCGATCTTCACGAGCTCCGCCAATGGATCCTGCAGCCGCCGCGCGATCGACACCGCGCCGCGCAGGGTCACGTCGAGATCGGGAAACTCCTTGGCCGCGAGCGCCGAGGCCGAGTACACCGACGCACCCGCCTCGGACACGACGATCTTGGTGAGCTTCAGCGCTGGATGCCGCTTGATGAGATCTTGGGCGAGCTTGTCGGTCTCGCGCGATGCCGTGCCGTTGCCGATGCTCACGAGATCCACCCGATGCTTCTCTGCAAGCAGGGCGAGATGCGCGACCGTGCGATCCCATTCGTTGCGCGGCACGTGCGGATACACGACCGCCGTCTCGAGCAGCTTACCGGTGCGATCGACGATCGCCACCTTCACGCCCGTACGCAGACCGGGATCGAGCCCCATCGTGGCACGCGGCCCGGCCGGCGCCGCCAGCAGGAGGTCGTGCAGATTGCGGGCGAACACGCGGATCGCCTCTTCCTCCGAGCGCTCACGCAAGGCCAGCAGCAGCTCGGCCTCGAGCTGCCCCGCCAACTTAACGGTCCAGGTCGAGCGCGCCGTCTGCAACAACCAGGCATCGGCCGGCCGCTTGCGATCGGCGATGTCGAAACGCGCCGCGATCTTCTGCTCGCAGGAGTTGAACGGCGCATCGCCTGCGGCGGTTGCCGGCTGCAACTCCTCCGGAAGCTTCAGCGACACTCGGAGCAGCTCCTCTTTGCGTCCGCGGAACAAGGCCAGCGCGCGATGCGAGGGGACCGTCTCGAGCTTTTCGTCGTAGGCGAAGTAGTCACGAAACTTCGCCGCCGCCTCCTCCTTGCCCTCGACCACGGTGGAGACGACCACACCTCGGCTCTGCAGATGGTCACGAAGATTGGCGAGCAACGCGGCGTCCTCGGCAAACTGCTCGATCAGAATGGAGCGCGCGCCTTCGAGCGCCGCCTTCGCATCCGGCACGCCGGGGTTGTCGTCGCCCTGCTCCGTCTTGAACTTAGGCTTCAAGTACTTCGCCGCCTCGACCTCCGGCGTCAGCGAACGGTCGGCGAGCAACGCGGCTGCCAACACGTCGAGACCCGCCTCGCGCGCGATCTGCGCCTTGGTGCGCCGCTTGGGCTTGTAGGGCAGGTACAGATCTTCGAGGCGCTGCTTGGTGTCGGCCGCAACGATGCTCGCGCGCAATTCGGGCGTGAGCTTCTGCTGCTCCTCGATGCTCGCGAGAATGACGGCGCGACGCTCTTCGAGCTCGCGCAGGTACGCCAGCCGCTCCTCCAGGGTGCGGAGCTGCGTGTCGTCGAGCCCACCCGTCGCTTCCTTGCGGTAGCGAGCGACGAACGGCACCGTCGCCCCTTCGTCCAGCAGCGCGACGGCGGCCACCACCTGCTGCGGCTTGACGGACAATTCGGCCGCAATGCGGGATTCGATCGACGCAAGCATGAGCCCGATTCGCCTTTGAAAAACCAGGCGTGACTATGAAGAAGGGGCCGGAGGCGGACAAGGCTTGAGATTGGCTTTGGAGTGGTCTAGTCGCTCCGGACACCGGAACAGCGTATGTCTACCGCGTTCCCGATCCGCCCGAGTATCCGTTCCACGATCGCACTGCGCGCACGAAAGCTCTCGCCGTAGCCTTGGATTTTGGAAGTTCCGTAGCGATAGCCTCACAGTCGACCTCCGGACGCTGGTGGGCGCATGGATTGCGCCATGTGTCCGGTCCTTGACACATCAAGCCGCACTTCTCTCGCCAACCTTGCGATCAGATGAGAAGGTTGATTTGTCGTTAGGGAGAGGAGGTCATATGCAGCGTCTACTGGCTGCTGCTGCCGCGTGTCTTGTTTCGTTTGCTACTAATGCCGCTTTGGTGGAGTCCGGTTCGGGCACCGTTTCCTCCGTGCGCGCCTATCCCGATGGCGCAGCAGGGCTGAGGGTCGAGCTCGTTGTGACTGGGGCGAATCACAGCTGCGGTTTGTATTCGAATATTTACTACTTCGATTCCAGCAAGATTCCGGTGGATGTAGTGAAGTCCGTACTCGCGCTGACCACGAGCGCCCTTGTGGCAGGGCGGCCGATTGTTATCTCGTATGACTGCGCGATTGCTGGCGGCGGAGGCTACGGGTGGGGTGTGGGCGCTCGACTCAACTGAAAATCCGAGCGTCGTGGCGTATAGGACGGGATTCGGTTCGTCTTTCGAGCGAGACGGTTGTATCCGCAGGCTGACACTTCCGCTCTTCGAAGGACGTTATGTACTCGTACGGTATAAACCGTTACCCATGCGTCCGGAATCGACCTTGTTTGGATGGTGGGCCGTGCTGGGTTCGAACCAGCGACCAATGGATTAAAAGTCCAGTGCTCTACCAACTGAGCTAACGGCCCGGGTCGTCGTTGCGGTGCGCCGCCTGAGCCTGCGGCGCGAGCCGGCATTATAGACGGGAAGCGCTGTGCCCGGCACGCCGGCCGAGCCGCTATACGCCTCCGACTGAGAACTGCTCACTGGCCGCGCGCGCCCGATTCGCGGTTAATAGACGCCACGGGACTCGCCATGAGCTCGAAAACCCAAGACAGAACCGCCACCGGCTGCCTCGCGCTCTTCGCGCTGCCGTTCGCGGCCGTCGGCGTCGTCGCTTTGTATTTCGCGGGCGCCACGCTCCTCGACTGGCAGCGCATGGCGAGCTGGGTGCCGGTGGCCGCGACGCTCGACACCCTGGCGCTCGAGGACCACCAAGACGACGAATCCACCACTCACAAGGTCGCGGCAAGCTACCGCTACTCCTACGGCGGCCGCGACTACGCGAGCACCCGCGTCGCGATCAGCACGCTTGCCGACAACATCGGCAATTTCCAGTCGAACCTCTACTCGAAGCTCTCCGTCGACCGGCAGCGCGGCGCGGTCACGGCCTTCGTCGATCCCGACGAGCCCTCTCACGCAACGCTCGACCGAACGCTGCGGCCGTTCCTTTTGATGTTCCAAAGCGTCTTCGCACTCGTGTTCGGCGGCGTCGGGTTCGGCCTGCTGTTCGGCGCGCGTTACGGCGCGCGCAAGCTCGCGGCCGCGAACGAGCTGCAACGCCGCTTCCCCACCGAGCCTTGGCGCTGGCGCGAGGAATGGGCCAACGGTCGCGTCAAGGCGTCGACCCGCGTGACGGCCTACTTCGCGGCCGGTTTTGCGCTGCTCTGGAACCTCATCTCGCTGCCGGCGGTGTTCCTAGTGCCGAAGGAGCTCGCAGCCGGCAACTCGCTGGTGTTGGTCGCGCTGCTGTTCCCGCTGATCGGCATCGGGCTCGCTGTGTGGGCGGTGCGGGCGTGGCTCACGGTGAAGCGCTTCGGCACCTCGACGCTCGTGCTGCACCGCACGCCGATCGCACTCGGCGGACGTCTCGTCGGCGCGATCCGCGTCGAGACCTCCGTGCCCGTCGAGCGCGCGTTCCGCGTCGAGCTCAGCTGCATCGAGCACCGCCGGAGCAGCCAGCGCGACAGCGACTCGAGCGAGCGGATCGTCTGGCAGAACGAGTGGACCGTGCCCCGCTCGGGCTGTCAGATCACGCCGACCTACAGCTCGATTCCCATCGACGTGCCCGTGCCCGCCGATCAACCCGCGGCGAGCCCGATCGACGACCCCAACCGGATCACCTGGCGGCTCGACATCAGCGGCGAGTGCCCGGGCCCGGACTACTGGAGCCGCTTCGAGCTGCCGGTGTTCGCGACTAGCGAGACGCCGAGCCCGGCCGAGGTCGCCGCCGCGCCCCCGTCTCCGGCATCGCGTCCCGATCGCGCGAAGCTCGAGTCGCTCGGCATTCGCTACGAGCAACTCACGCGCGGCGGCGAAGCGTGGACGTTCGGCCGCGCGCGCCACAAGAAGGTCGCCGTCGGTCTCACGCTGTTCTGCGCGATGTGGACGGCGTTCGTGGTCGGCATGTTGTGGCTCGACGCGCCCGTGCTGTTTCCGATCGTGTTCGGCCTGTTCGACGCGCTATTCATCTGGTTCGTGCTCGACCTGTGGCTCACGGAGCACCGCGTCACGCTCGGCGACGGCATGCTCACGGTCGCGCGCCGCGGCCTGTTCGGCCGAGCGCCCGTCGAGATCCCGCGCGCGATGCTCCGCGGCATCGCCGCGAAGCGCGGCATGCAGGCCGGCAACAAGCTCTACTACGACGTGCGTGTCGAGACCGACGAGCGCACGTTGACCGCGGCGAGCGCGCTCCCGGACTACGACGTCGCGACCTGGCTTGCGGGGTACTGGATGAACGGCGGCAGCCGGCCGGCTCGCCCCGCCTGAACGGCGTTCAGCTTTGCACTCTTGAACAAGCTCGCGCGGTCGGTACACTCTCGAAGGCGGCCGCTGCGGAGCCAAAACAATCGTGGAGATCCAACCGATGCGCGCTTCGTGGTTGCTGCTCTTGGTCTGCGGCGTAGCCGCCGCGGCCGATGATTTCGAGTTTGCGACGATACTCGTCGCCCAGACCTACGAGCGGAAGAACACCAACTTCAGCATCGCCGGCATCGGAGTCGGCGGCACGACGACGGACGTGAACCACGTCGTCGTCGTGCTCGACGGCTACGACGTTACCGGCGAGTTTCCGTCGAAGACGGTGCGCAGCCCGAGCGCGAAGGACTTGAAGGTGGGCTCCGAGATCCCCGCGGCCATCAAGCGTAACAAGCTGCTGCTCAAGTGGCCCGACGGCACCGTCGTCGAGGCGCAGATCATGCAGAAGGCAAAGCACAGGGTGCCGGGCGAGCGTCAGACGCGCGATTGATAGCGAGCGGGACCCGGCGCTCCGGCGGCCGCGAATCAGGCGCGAGATTGATAGCGCGTCGGGTCCGCGACGCCTGCCGCCACGAACCCTTCGCGGCGTAGCCGACAAGAGTCGCAGCGGCCGCACGCACGGCCTTCCGCGTCCGCCTGATAGCACGACACGGTGAGCGAGTAGTCGACGCCGAGCTCGACGCCGCGCCGGATGATGTCGGCCTTCGTCATCGACACGAGCGGCGCGTCGATTTTCAACGCGCCGCCCTCGACGCCGCGCTTGGTCGCGAGCCGCGCGAGCGACTCGAACGCGGCGATGAACTCCGGCCGGCAGTCGGGGTATCCGCTGTAGTCGATCGCGTTGACGCCTATCACGATCGCCTCGGCCTCGAGCACCTCGGCCCACGCGAGCGCGAGGCTCAGGAACACGGTGTTGCGCGCCGGCACGTAGGTGACCGGGATGCCGGCGCCGCCGTGCTCGGGCACCGCGATCCGCGGGTCGGTCAACGCCGACCCACCGAGCTCGCCGATCGGGATCTTCAGCTCCCGATGCGCGGCCGCGCCGATCGCCAGCGACACGCGCTTCGCCGCCGCGAGCTCCGCGCGATGCCGCTGCCCGTAGTCGAACGACAGCGTGTAGCACTCGTCGCCACGCTCGAGCGCGACGGCGAGCGCGGTCGCCGAGTCGAGTCCTCCCGAGAGCAGCACGACGGATTTCACGGGAGCGTCGCCCCGCTTCTAAGGATCGTCAGCCTAGTGGGCGGGGTGGCGTACTCCGAACGCCCGCGCGGGGCGCCGGCGTCGGCGCGTGCGCCGCACTCTGCGGAGATCGTCACGCGAGCGGACAGACTCGGCCTCTTCGTCCGCGAAATCCGGACGATCGGGCGGAGATTGTCCGCGGCCGTGACGATCTCTCCGGGGGGCACCACCGCACCCACTGCTGCGCTACTTCCCCGGCACATCGCCCCAGAGCACCTTGTGCAGCTGCACTTGCAGCCGCACCGGCAACCGGTCCGCGAGGATCCACTCGGCCAGCGCGCGCGCCGGCAGCTGCGTATAGCTCGGCGAGAAGAACACCGGGCACGGCGCGTTCGCCGCGCGCTCGGCGAGCACCTCCCGAGACCATTCGTAATCCGCGCGATCGCAGATCACGAACTTGAGCGCATCACGCGGCGTGAGCAACGCGAGGTTCTCCCAGCGGTTGCGCTCCACCTCGCCCGAGCCGGGCGTCTTCACGTCGACGACACGGCAGACGCGCGTGTCGACCGGCGCGATGTCGATCGCGCCGCTCGTCTCGAGCGACACGTCGAAGCCGTCGTCGCAAAGCGCCGTAAGCAGCGCAGCGCAGCGCGGCTGCGCGAGCGGCTCGCCGCCGGTGACGCAAACGTAGCGTGTGCCGTGCTTGCGGATCTCCGCGGTGATGTCGTCGAACGACCACCAATCCCCGCCGGTGAACGCGTACGCGGTGTCGCAATATTGGCAGCGCAGCGGGCAACCCGTGAGCCGCACGAACACGGTGGGCCAGCCGCTGAACGACGCCTCGCCTTGGATCGAGAAGAAGATCTCGGTGATCTTCAGCCGCGGAGCGCCGGCCTCCTGCGCAGTCGCGGCCACCGCACTCAACCGCCCCCTTGCAGTTTCTCGAGGCGCTGGGTGGCGAGCCGCGCCGCGGTCGTGTCGGGGTATTTACGCGTGACTTGCTGGAGCGCCGTGCGCGCCGCGTCGCGGTTGCCGAGCTCGGCCTGGCAATAGCCGACCTTGAGCAGCGCGTCGGGCAGCTTCGCCGACTGCGAATAGACGTCGACGACCTTCTGGAACTGCGTCAACGCCGTCTGGTACTGGCCGCGCACGTAGTACGTCTCGGCGAGCCAGTATTGCGCGTTGTCGGCGAGCGGGCTTTGCGGAAAGCCCGCGACGAAATCGGTGAATCCCTTGCCGGCCTCCTCATACTTGCGGGCCTGCATGAGGTCGAACGCGGCCTGATAGTTCTGCTGGTCGGTGCCCGCCGGGCGGGCCGGAGCCGGCGCCGGTTGGCTCGGGGAAGACCCCGCGAAACCGCCTTGCGGTTGCGCGGGCGGCGGCAGCGACGCGCCGCGCTGCGCCTGCTCGAGCGACTGCAAGCGCTTGTCGACGTCGACATAGAGCTCGCGCTGACGGGTCGCGCCGTTCTGGCTCTCGTAGCGCAACGTGTCGAGCTCGCCGCGCAGCGCCTTGGTCTCGTTGCGCAGCTGGTCGAGCTCGTTCGCGAGCTGAATCAGGCTCTGATTCTCGAGGATCTTCTCGATACGGATCAGCCGCGCTTCGAGGTCGGTCATCTTGAGCGCCATCGCTTCTTCTTCGTCGCGTCGCGCCGCCGACGCCGGCGCGCTCGTCAGCGCGCTACACGCGATCAACACGATCACTGCGATAGCTGGAAGCAATCTCTTCATGGGTCTGACCCCTTTTTCCTCGAAACGGGAAACCAGCACGAGGCGCCCAAGAAAAAGGGGTCTGACCCTATCTTCCGAGGCCACGTCCCTGGCTGGTTTACCCTCCGTGCGTCTCTATCCCGCGACGCGGATCAACGATACACGAGCTCCACGCGCCGGTTCAGGCGCCAGGACTCCTCGTCACTCCCCGTCGCCGCCGGCCGCTCCTCACCGTAGCTCACGGTGCTGACCTGCGTGGCGGTGGCGCCTTGTAGCATCAACACGCGGCGCACGGACTGCGCGCGGCGCTCGCCCAAACCGATGTTGTACTCGCGGCTGCCGCGCTCGTCGGTGTGCCCCTCGAGCCGCACTTGCGCGTTCGGGTTGCTCGCGAGGAAGCGCGCGTGCGCTTCGAGCATCGCGTTGAACTCGGGCTTGATTTCGGCTTGGTCGTACTCGAAGTACACCACGAGCTGCTGGCGCAGCCGCGCCGCGGCGGCCTGTTCCGGCGTCACCGTGATCCCGCCGCCTCCGCCCTCACTGGCGGTGTTCGCGCCGCTAGACACCTCGGTGCCGGTAGTACCGGCATCCGCAACGGTGTCCGAACGATGGCACGCGGAGACCGCCAGCACAGCGGCCGCGCCCAAGACCAACAGAACATTCTTCATGGGTAGTCCTCAGATAACGTAAGAGATGCTAAATCGAAGAATCATAAGACACTTCAGGGCCGAGGGAACGGCCCCCACACGGGCTCGCGAACGTCCCCCGAGACCGATGCGATTCGTTGCTTGATGCGTCCGTCGGTGCTCACCGATGCGAGCACGCCGCGATTGCCGTCCTTCGTCGCGTAGATGATCTGCGCGCCGTTCGGCGCGAAGCTCGGCGACTCGTCGAGCTTCCCGTCGGTGAGCCCTCGGAACTCGCGGTTCGCGACGTCGAATACGCCGATCCGGAACGTATTGTTCTGCCCATACTGCACCGCGATCTGCTTGCCGTCGGGCGACACTCGCGGATGGGCGTTGTAGGTATTTTCGAAGCTCACCCGCTCGGGCCGCGCGCCGCTCGCCGTACCCTGCTTGTAAATCTGTGCGGAGCCCGCGCGGTCCGACGTGAAGTAGATCGTGCGGCCGTCGGGCGACCAGCTCGCCTCGGTGTCGATGCCGGAATCGGTGGTGAGCTGGCGCAACGCTTGCGTGGAGGTATCGAGCGCGAACACGTCGAGATTGCCCTTGTCGTCGGAGCGCGTGATCGTGAGCTCCCGCCCGTCGGGCGAGAACGACGGCGAGCCGTTCACGCCGGGGCGCCCCGACACCTTCTCGCGCATGCCGCTCCGCAGCGTCTGCACGTAGACCGCCGACTGATTGCCCTCGAACGACACGTACGCGAGCCGCCTCGCGTCCGGCGACCACGCCGGCGACATCAGCGGCTGCGGCGAGTCCGCGACGACGTTCGCGTTCTCGCCGTCCGCGTCCGACACGATCAACCGGTAACGTTTGGTCTTGTCGGGCCGCTGTTCCTCGCTCACGTATGCGATTTGCGTGCTGAACACGCCTTTGATGCCCGTGAGCTTCTCGAAGACCATATCCGAGATCTGATGCGACATCGCGCGCAGATCCTGCTGGCCGCCCTCCAAGCGGAAACCCAGCCGTTGCTCGCCGCTCGGCACGTCGAATAGCTGGAACACGGCGGCGTAACGACCCGGCGCGGTCTGCGAGAGCTGGCCGATCACCAGCGCGTCGACGTCGAGCACGCGCCAGTCCTGGAAGTTGACTTGGGTGGGCTGCGTCGGCTTCGACACCATGTCGGCGACCTTGATCGGCGCGAAGCGGCCGCTGTTGCCGAGATCCGCGGTGACGACGCCGGCAACGTCGTAGGCCGGCGCGCCCGTACCCTGCCAGCCGAAGGGGACGATCGCGACCGGTATCGGGCGGACGTTGTATTGTGTGACGACAATGTTCATCTGGGCCTGCGCCGCGCCGCAGAGCAAAGCTCCCAGCAAAAGCATGCTGCGCAAGGGCGAGCGCGCGCCGCGCACGTGAGTCAACTTCAACAATCCGAGCATCACTACTCCTTCAAGTCCGATTCAGTCGAGCCGCCGCGTCAAAGATCCGGCCGGAACGTCACGTTGAGATTGCGCTCCACCTGCAGCGGCGGATCCGGCTTCGGCAGCGGCGAGGCCCTCCGGACGGCCTGCAGAATCGAGTCTTTCACAGTCGGATCGCCGTTGCACCGGCCGAGCTCCACGTTGACGACCTCGCCCGTGAGAATCTGCTCCACGTGCACCTCGCATTCGAGCCCGGGTTGCGCCGACAGGGGCTTGTTCCAATTGCGCTCGATCTTGTCGGTGATCCTCCTCGCGTACTCGTCGAGCTTGCCGGAGCGCGCGGCGGCGTTTTGCTCGGCCTCGGCGGCCAACGCATCGGCAAGCTCCTTCTCGCGCTGCTGCTGCGCGCGCGCCACTTGTTGGCGTTTCGCGGCCTCCTCGCGGTCGCGCTTCTCCTTCGCCTCTTGGTCGCGCTTCTCCTGCACGAGCTTTTCCTGCTCCTTCTTCGCGGCCTCCGCCTTGTCGCGCTCGGCCTGTTCCTTGCGCTCCTGGTCGCGCTTCTGCTCCGCGACCTTGTCGCGCTCGCGCTGCTCGACCGCGAGCTTTTCCTGCTTCTCCCGTTCCACGGCCTCGCGGCGCTCCCGATCCTCGCGCTGCGTGCGCTCGCGCTCCACGCGCGCGACCTGCTCGCGGCGCTGCTGCTCACGCTTGAGCACGGACTGGTCGACGACCACCCCTTGGATCGGCGCCGGGAGCACCGGCGGCTTCGACGGCAATTTGAGACTCACCATGAGCACCGCCACCGCGGCCACATGAAACGCCACGGAGAATACGAACGCCGCCTTGTGCTCGCCGACGAACGCGAACATCGCGCCTCGCTAGCGGCCCCGCTGCCGCCGGTCGTCGACGGGGGGCGGATCCGTCAAAAACCCGACCTTCGGCGCGCCTGCCTGTGTGAGCAACGTCATACCCGTGACGATCCGGCCGTACGGCACGTTCTGGTCGCCCTTCACGAGCACCGGCGTCTGCGGGTTGCGCCGCAGCACGGCCGACACGCGCTCGACCAGCGTGGCCTCGTCGATCGGCTGGTCGGTGTCCTTGCCGCCGATGTTGAGATAGAAGCGTCCCTCGCGATCGATGCTCAACACGAGCGGCTCGTTGTCCTTCAAGAGCTCGGGGTCGAGCGCCTGGGCCGCGGCCTTCGGCAAGTCGACCGTGATGCCCTGCGTGAGCAGCGGCGCGGTGATCATGAAGATGATCAAGAGCACGAGCATCACGTCGATGTAGGGAACGACGTTGATCTCGCTCATCAGGCGATGCTTGGCGCGGCTCATCGCTCCACTCCGAGCTCGAGCGCCTGACGGCGGCCGGACGCGACGGGTGCTTCGGTGGCCGCGGGCTCGCGGCGAGCCGCGTTGCGCTGCAGGATCGCCGACAGCTCCTCGCTGAACGTGTCGTAACGCACCTCGAGCCGGTTGACCTGGTTCGCGTAGCGGTTGAAGAAGATGCCGGCCGGGATCGCGGCGATGAGGCCCATCGCCGTGGCGATCAGCGCCTCCGAGATGTGCGGCGCGACCAGCGCGATGGTGGCGCTCTGCACGTTACCGAGCGAGTAGAACGCGCTCATGATGCCCCACACCGTGCCGAGCAGGCCGACGTACGGGCTCGTGTTGCTGACCGTGGCGAGGAACGCGAGGTTGTGCTCCACGCGGTCCATCTCGCGCAGATGCGACACGCGCATCGCGCGGCGCGCCCCTTCCACGATCTGCTCCGACGTCATGCCGGACTCCGGCTTGAGCCGGCCGAATTCGCGGAAGCCCGCCTCGAAGATCCCGGCCATGCCGAGCGGCGTGGCCTCGGTGCGCGCGATGTCGCGGTAGAGCGAGGAGAGATCCACGCCCGACCAGAAGCTCGCCTCGAACTCGGCGGCCGCGCGATGCGCCTGCTTGAGCAGCCGCGCCTTGTCGATGATCACGGCCCAGGACGCGATCGACGCGAGCAGCAGCAGCGCGAGCACGAACTTCACGACGGGGCCTGCGGCCCAGACCAACTGCACTACTGACAAATCGCTATTCATTTAGAGCTCACTCATGAGTGTGGGCGGAAAACGGCGCGGCCTGCCCGCACGCGCGTCCATGCACGCGACTTCGGCGAGGCCGTCGCAGACGATCTCGCCGTCGGGCTCGCCGCGCCGAACGTTCTGTGCGAACCGCAACCGCGCGCCGCGCGCCTCGGTGACGGCCGCGGAGACAAAAAGCATGTCGCTGAGCCGAGCGGGCGCGCGAAATCGCGCCTTGATGCTCGCGAGCACGAGCACGATGCCGTGCTCCTCGCGGAGCTCGTCGTGATCCATGCCTTGGGCGCGCATCCATTCGGTGCGCGCCCGCTCCATGAAGCGGAAGTAGCTGGCGTTATGAACCACTCCCTGCGCATCCGTATCCTCGAGATAGACCCTGATCGGCAACACGAATTCCTTCATGCAAGCCCCATGCCCCGTCAGCCGAACAGGTCCGGAGCGTCGGGCCGGTCGCGGCCCGCCGGCAGCGCGGCCCCGAAGTGCGCATACGCCGCGCGGCTCGCGACTCGGCCTCGCGGCGTGCGCTGCAGGTAACCTTCCTGGATCAGATACGGCTCGATCACATCCTCGAGCGTGCCGCGCTCCTCGCCCACGGCGGCCGCGAGGCTCTCGATGCCGACGGGGCCCCCGTCGAACTTCTCGATGACGGTGAGCAGCAGCTTCCGATCCATCGTGTCGAAGCCGTGCGGGTCGACCTCGAGCAGGTCCATCGCATCCTTCGCCACCGCCTCGCTGACGGTGCCGTCGCCCTTGACCTGCGCGAAATCGCGGACGCGCCGCAGCAGCCGGTTCGCGATCCGCGGCGTACCGCGCGAGCGCGCCGCGATCTCGCGCGCACCGGCGTCGTCGATCGGCAGCGCGAGAATTCCGGCCGTGCGCAACACGATCTGCGTGAGCTCGGCGCTGGCATAGAACTCTAGATGCTGCGTGATGCCGAAACGGTCGCGCAGCGGCGACGTGAGCAGCCCCGCGCGCGTGGTGGCGCCGACCAGCGTGAACGGCTTCAACGGCAGCCTGATCGAGCGTGCGCCGGGGCCTTCACCGATCATGAAGTCGAGCTGGAAGTCCTCGAGGGCCGGATAGAGAAACTCCTCGACCACGGGGCTCAGGCGGTGGATCTCGTCGACGAACAGCACGTCATTCGTCTCGAGCCGCGTGAGGTGGGCCGCGAGGTCGCCGGCGCGCTCGAGCACGGGGCCCGACGTCTGGTGCATGTTCACGCCGAGCTCGTTGGCGATGATGTGCGCGAGCGTGGTCTTGCCCAGGCCCGGAGGGCCGAACAGCAGTGTGTGGTCGAGAGCCTCGCCGCGTTGGCGCGCGGCCGCGATGAAGATCCGCATCTGGGCCTTCACGCGCGGCTGGCCCACGTAATCGTCGAGCCGCCGCGGACGCACGGCACGGTCGAACGCCTCGTCCTCCTGCGCGCCGATCGGTGCGACGACGCGAGCCGTGTCGACGTTGCCGCGCTCGATCATCGCTCGGCCACCCTATGCACGCGTTTCAACGCCTCGCGGATCATTCCCTCGGTGCCGAGCCGCTCGCCGTCGAGGTCCTTGAGCATCTTCATGACCTCGGCCGGCTTGTAGCCGAGCGCGAGCAACGCCCCGCTCGCCTCGCCCTCCGCCATGGAGCGCGCCGGAAGCGCCGCGCGGTCGGGCTCGATGGCCTCCGGCAAGCGGTCCTCCATTTTCAGGATCAAGAGATCGGCGGTCTTCTTGCCGACTCCCGGGATCCGCGTGAGGCTCGCGGCGTCTTTGCGCCGCACGCAGTCGTAAAAACCCTCGGCGCTCATCCCGGAGAGCACTCCGAGCCCGATGCGCGCGCCGATGCCCGAGATCTTCAAGAGACTGCGGAACAGCGCGCGCTCGCCCTCCGTGAAGAAGGCGTAGAGCAGGTGCGCGTCCTCGCGCACCACCAGGTGCGTGAGCAGCATGACCTCGCGCCCCACGTCGGGCAGCCGGTAGAACGTCGACATCGGCGCCTCGATCTCATAGCCCACGCCGCCGACGTCGAGCGTGAGCCACGGCGGCCGCTTGCCGGTCAACGTTCCTCGCAGCGATCCGATCATCGTGCCCTTCTCAAATCTTCACCGTCGCCAAGAGGTCGCGCACGCCGCGCTGGTGCGCGTGACAGATCGCGGCGGCGAGCGCGTCGGCGGCGTCGGGCGCGGCCCGCTCCTGCATGGCGAGGATCAGCTGCACCATGTGCTGCACTTGCTCCTTGTCGGCGCCGCCGCGGCCGACGACGGCCTGCTTGATCTGCCGCGCGCTGTACTCATAGATCGGCACGTCGGCCTCGAACGTGGCGCAAATCGCCGCGGCCCGCGCCTGACCGAGCTTGAGCGCGCTGTCCGCGTTCCTGTGCAGGAACACGCGCTCGATCGAGATCTCGTCGGGCTTGAGCTCGCGCACCAGGCGCCCTAGCGCGAAGAAGATCTCCCGCAACCGCGCCGAGTGGTCGCCTTCGGTGCGGATGCTGCCCCACTCGATCGCGGTGGTGCGATGGCCGTCGACCTCGACAACGCCGAACCCGGTGATCTGCGATCCCGGATCGATGCCGAGAATGCGTAAAGCGGAAGAGGCCCTGATTTGCGCCGGGGCCGACGGAAATCCGGTCATGCCGCTCAAGCTCCTGCCGCATCGACCAATGCAAGCCGGGCGGCCCGCGCAGGGGTCGTCCGAGCATTGCCGCAAACTCATAACTCCGAGGTGGCCCCACGCCACCGCGGCCTATGATAGCGACTAAGCCAAGCGAGCGTTAGCCCGAAAGCCTAGCGGTTGATGCCGTGGATCGCGCGCTTGTCGGCGGACAGCGACGCTTCGTGCAGCGCTTCCGACAGCGTGGGATGCGCATGGATGGTGCGCTGGATGTCCTCGGCCGACGCTTGGAACTCCATCGCGAGCACCGCCTCGGCGATGAGCTCGCCCGCCACCGGACCCACGATGTGCACGCCCAACACGTCGTCATGCTCCACGTCGGCGATGAGCTTCACGAGCCCGGCCGTCTGCTGCATGCCCTTCGCACGGCCGTTCGCGGCGAACGGGAACGTCCCGACCTTGTACGGCCGGCCGGTCTTCTTGACCTCTTCCTCGGTCTGACCGACCCAGGCGATCTCCGGCGCCGTGTAGATCACGGACGGGATGGTCTTGTAGTTCAGCTCGCCGTGCTGGCCGGCGATCAGCTCGGCGACCATGACGCCTTCTTCCATGCCCTTGTGCGCGAGCATCGGGCCGCGGACCACGTCGCCGACCGCCCAGACGTTCGCGACCGACGTGCGGCACTCGTCGTCGACCTCGATGAAGCCGCGCTTGTCGACCTTCACTCCCACGTCGGGCGCGAACGCGCCCTGAGTGACCGGCCGGCGGCCGACCGCGACGACCAGCGCGTCGACTTCGAGCACTTCCGCCGCGCCGCCCATCTCGTAGCGGACCTTGACCACGTCGCCCTGGACCTGTGCTCCCGTGACCTTGGCGCCGAGGCGGATGTCGAGCCCCTGCTTCTTCAGGTGCCGCAGGCCTTCCTTGGCGATCGTCTGATCAGCCATATTAAGAAAGGTGTCGAGCGCCTCGAGGATCACGACCTCGGAATGCAGCCGCCGCCAGACGCTGCCGAGCTCGAGCCCGATAACGCCGGCGCCGATCACGCCGAGGCGGTTCGGCACGGACGTGAACGCGAGCGCGCCGGTGGAGTCGACGATCCGCTTGCCGTCGAACTTTGCGATCGGCAGCTCGATCGGCACCGAGCCCGTGGCGAGCACCACGTGCTTGCCGGCGAGGGTCTGCACGCCTTCGTCCGTGGTGACCTCCACGCGGTTGCCCGCGAGCAGCTTGCCGCGACCCTTGATCCCGACGACGCCGGCGGCCTTGAACAGCGCGTCGATGCCCGTGGTGAGTTGCTTGACGATGCCCTTCTTGCGGTTCTGCATCGCGTTAAGGTCGATCGCGAGCGAGCCGACGCTGATGCCGTGCGCCGCAAACTCGGTCTCGGCGCGGTGATAGAGCTCGGTGGACTCGAGCAGCGCCTTCGACGGGATGCAGCCCACGTTCAAGCACGTGCCGCCGAACAGCCGCACGCCTTCCTCGTTCTTCCAGTCGTCGATGCAGACCGCGCTCAAGCCGAGTTGCGCGGCGCGAATCGCCGCGGGATAGCCCCCCGGCCCGCCGCCGATCACGACGACGTCGTAGCTCTTGTCATTCATGGTGGTTAGATGGGCCTTGTGCCTAGACTTGCAACAGCAAGCGCGACGGATCCTCGATCTGCTCTTTCACGTGCACGAGGAATTGCACCGCCTCGCGGCCGTCGACGATCCGGTGATCGTAGGTGAGCGCAAGATACATCATCGGTCGTGCTTCGATCTTGCCGTCGACCACCATCGGCCGTTGCTGGATCTTGTGCATGCCCAAGATGCCGCTCTGCGGTGGGTTCAAGATCGGCGTCGACATCAGGGAGCCGAAGATGCCGCCGTTGGTGATCGTGAACGTGCCGCCCGTGAGCTCCTCCATCTGCAGCGCGCCCTTGCGCGCGCGCTCGCCGAAATCGCGGATCGCGAGCTCGATTTCCGCAAAGCCCATCTGCTCCGCGTTGCGCAGCACCGGCACCACCAGGCCGCGATCGGTGGACACCGCGACGCCGACGTCGAAGAACTCGTGATAAACGATGTCGTTGCCGTCGACCGAAGCGTTGAGCAGCGGCGATTGCCGCAAACCCTCGATGCAGGCTTTGACGAAGAACGACATGAAGCCGAGCTTGATGCCGTGACGCTCCTGGAACTGGTCCTGGTGCTTTTGCCTGAGCGCCATGACCGCGCTCATGTCGGCTTCGTTGAACGTGGTGAGCATCGCGGCCTGCTGCTGCGCCTGGAGCAGGCGCTCCGCGATGCGTGCGCGCAACCGTGTCATTGCGACGCGCTGCTCGTTGCGTGCAGGGCCGACCGGCTGGGGCTCGGAGCCCAAGCCCGCGCGTCCGAGCACTTCGTGGTCGATTCCGACGGTGGTGGCGCGATGGTCGACGATGTAGTCGAGCACGTCGCCCTTGGTGATCCTGCCGTCGCGCCCGGAGCCCGCGATCGAGGCGGGATCGAGGTCGTTCTCCTCCACCAGCTTGCGCACCGCGGGCCCCATTCGGTTCGGGGTCGCGGCCGCTTGCGGCGCGGGCTGCGGCGGCGTCGGGCCGTTGGTGGCGCGCGCCGGCGCGGGGGCCGGCTTGGCGGCCGGCGCCGCAGGCGCGGGCTTCGCCGCTGACGGGGCGGCTGGTGCAGGCTTGGGCGGCGGTGCGGCCGCGGGCTTCGCGGGAGCGGGCTTCGCGGGAGCGGGCTTCGCGGCGGAGGCGGCGGGCACCGCGGCCGCGGCGTCCCCGGCTTCGAGCACGGCGAGCACTTGGCCACTCGTGACGACCGCGCCGTCCGCGGCCACGATCTCCTTGAGCACGCCGTCGACGGGCGCCGGCACCTCGAGCACGACCTTGTCGGTCTCGAGGTCGACGAGGTTCTCTTCGCGCCGCACGGTGTCGCCCGGCTTCTTGTGCCACGCGACGAGGGTCGCATCGGCGACGGATTCCGGAAGCTGGGGGACCTTGACCTCGATGCTCACTTCAAACCTTTCGAGACTGCGCTCGAGCAGCCGACGTCAAGCGCGCTTGCCGACTTGCAGCCCCGCGCGCTCGCGCGAAGAGGACGCGAGCGCCGCGGAGACGAGCGCCTGTTGCTGGCGCACGTGCAGCGCGTGGATGCCGGACGCCGGCGCGGCGGCGCCCGGACGACCGGCGTAGAACAGCTGATGCCGATCCGAGAGCGGCTCTTGGAGACGGTGGCGAATCTGGTACCACGCGCCTTGGTTCTGCGGCTCTTCTTGACACCAGACGACTTCTCGGGCGTTTCGGTAGCGCGCGATCACGCGAGCATACTCTTCGACCGGGAAGGGATACAGTTCCTCGATCCTCACGACCGCCACGCCGTCGATGCCCTCGTTGCGGCGGAACTCGGCGAGATCGAAGTAGACCTTGCCGCTACAGAACACGACGCGCCGCACCGAGTCGTCCGCCATGACCTCGGTCTCTTCGATCATCGGCTGAAACCGGCCGCGCGCCAGCTCCGCGAGCGTCGACACCGACAACCGGTGACGCAGCAGGCTCTTCGGCGTCATGACCACGAGCGGCTTGCGTGTAGACCGCAGCATCTGCCTGCGCAGCATGTGGAACATCTGGGCCGGCGTCGAAGGCACGACGACCTGCATGTTGTGCTCGGCGCAGAGCTGGAGGAACCGCTCGAGCCGCGCTGACGAGTGCTCGGGACCTTGGCCCTCGTAGCCGTGGGGCAGAAACAGCGTGAGGCCCGATACCCTGCCCCACTTGGCCTCGCCGGAGCTGATGAACTGGTCGATGACGACCTGCGCGCCGTTCACGAAGTCGCCGAACTGCCCCTCCCAGATCACGAGCGTGTCGGGCGAGGTGGTGCTGTAGCCGTACTCGAACCCGAGCACCGCCTCCTCCGACAGCAGCGAGTCCGCCACCAGCATCGCGCGCGGGTCGGCGGCGACATGCGCGAGCGGCACGAACGCCTCGCCGGTGCTCTGATCGATGAGCGCGGCGTGACGGTGGAAGAACGTGCCGCGGCGGCTGTCTTGGCCGATCAGCCGCACGTGGAAGTTCGCGGCGAGGAGCGAGGCGTAGGCGAGCGTCTCCGCGAAGCCCCAATCGCAGCCGATCTCGCCCGCGGCCATCCGGCGGCGCTCGTCGACGACGCGCTGCACGCGCGGATGGAGCTTGAGCGTGGCGGGCAAGTTGTTGATCACGGCCGCGAGCCGTTGGAGCTCGCTGTCCGCGACGGCCGTGTTCACCGAGTCGGCGAGCGACGCCTGCGTGTAGCGGCTCCAGTCGACCGTGAACTGGTTGCCGATCATGCCGAGCGCGGCTTGATTCGGATTGCGGCCTTCGTCGAGCGCGGCGCGATAACCCTCGGCCATCTGGTCGATCCCGTCCTGCGCGATGACGCCGGCTTCCACGAGCTTGCGGCCATAGAGCGTGCGCACGCTCGGGTGCTCGCGGATCGCGGAATACATCACCGGCTGCGTCGCGGACGGCTCGTCCGCCTCGTTGTGACCCAAGCGGCGATAGCCGACGAGATCGATGAACACGTCTTTGTGGAACATGCGCCGGTAACGCAGCGCGAGGCGCACCGCGGCCACCGCGGCCTCCGGATCGTCGCCGTTCACGTGGAAGACCGGCGCCTCGATCATCTTCGCGACGTCGGAGCAATAGGTCGTGGAGCGGCTATCGGCCGGATCGCTGGTCGTGAATCCGATCTGGTTGTTGATGACGATGTGCACGGTGCCGCCGGTGGAGAACGCCCGCGTCTGCGACAGCTGCAGCGTCTCGGCCACGACCCCCTGCCCCGCGACCGCGGCATCGCCATGGATCAGCACCGGCATCACGTGCTCACCGAGCGCGTCGCCGCGGCGATCCTGGCGCGCGCGCACCGAGCCCTCGACTACCGGATTCACGATCTCGAGGTGCGACGGGTTGAACGCGAGCGCGATGTGCACGTTGCCGCCCGGGGTGCGAACGTCGGCGGAATAGCCCTTGTGGTACTTGACGTCGCCCGAGCCCTTGAGCCGCGCGAGATCGTAGTCGCCCTCGAACTCGGAGAACAAATCCTGGGGCGACTTGCCGAGCACGTTCACGAGCACGTTCAGCCGGCCGCGGTGCGCCATGCCGATCACGAGCTCTTGCACGCCCTCTTCGCCGGCGCGCTGGATCAGGTCGTCGAGCAGCGGGATCAGCGTCTCGCTGCCTTCGAGCGAGAAGCGCTTCTGGCCGACGAACCGCGTGTTCAAGTAGCGCTCGATGCCCTCGGCGCGGGTGAGACTGTCCAGAATCGTGGTCTGCTCGTCGGGCGTGAACATGGAGTGCACGCGCTGCGACTCGAACTGCTCGCGCAGCCACAGCCGCTCGCGCGCTCGCGACATATGCGCGAACTCCGCCGCGAGCCTGCCGCAGTAGATCTGCTTGAGCAGCGCGAGGATGTCCTGGAGCTTCATGCGCGCGTGGCCCCCCGTGCCCGCCAGGCCGCCGGTGTAGAACTCGCGCGTGAGATCGGACTCGTCGAGGCCCAGGAAATCGAAGCTCAACACGGCCGGGGCCGGGCGCTCCCACAAGCCCAGCGGATCGAGGTCGGCGATCTGGTGCCCGCGGAGGCTGTACACCTGGATCAGCCGCGAGACCGCGGCCTGCTTCTCGCTGGCAGGGGCCGCTTCCTTGGAGGTGGCCGGCGGCGCGACGGCGCCGTTCACCCCGCGCTCGCGGAGCTTGCGGCCTACCGCCTGGACGATCGGGCTATGCGGGACCTCGGCGGCCGCCGCTCCGAGCGATCCGAAGTACTGGCGCCATTCGGGCTGCACGCTGCCGGGCTCGGCGAGGTATTGCTCGTAGAGCCACTCGACATAGGTCGCGTTGGCTCCCTGAAGGGGCGACGACTCGTACTGATCCTTGAACACTGTGCTCATGAGCGCCGTTCCGGTGGCGAATACGCAAATGCGTCGCGCGACCTTCGAGTCCGAAGGCCGCGTAGTGTAGCCAACCAAGAATTAAGTTCAAACGCGCTATTTCACAAGTGCGGCGTGCAATAGCGACCACTCATAGAATATCAGAGCGGCATAGGCGAGCAGCAGCCAGTGCATGATCGTGCTGACCCGGATCAGGCTGAAGACGCGGGCTCGCGCGACGGCGACGAGCACGAGCACGCCGCCGCCGGTGAAGCTCATTTTGACGAGCGCGAACAGCTGGGGATGCTCGTCGAGCAGGAAACGCAGGAACGGGTTCGCCTCGGTGGCGCCGAGCGTGAGCAGGGTGAGCGTAAAGAACGCGTCCGCGACGCTCAGCAGCAGGATCGTGAGCGAGAGGAACAGCAGGTGCGGCTCATGCCAATCCACGGGTGCGTCGTTCTCACCCGCGCGCCGGCCGCCCCGGCGCCGGGGCGTGAAGCCGCCCGTCAGGAATGTCCGCAACGTCATGCGTCGCCGGTCGCGGCCGACCCCGCGACGTTCCGGACTCGTTACGCGGCTTTCGGCCGCACGCGGGAGGCTGTCCGCGGGTAGTTCAAATTTGGCCAAGCGACCGATTCCTTCCATAGACTTGAGCTGCGATGCAAGAACCACGCCCGGGTGAACCGCGTCACGCTCTGCCAGGGCCGCGGGGTGATGTCGGTCGCTTCGACGGCTCCGAACGTAAAGCAAGTCGACACCGGCATCCGGCGCGGGCGGGACGGATAATCCTGCTGTCAAATTCGCAGCGTCAGTCGGTCGCTCGGAGCAGATAGGCGATCAGATCGCGTCGATCGTCCGCCGACCGATAGCCGGTGAACGTCATCGCCGTGCCGGCGACGAACCGTCCGGGGTCCGCGAGCCACGCCTCGATCGAGCGCGGCGTCCAGACCAGCCCCGAGGCCCGCAGCGCCGCCGAGTACTCGAATCCGGGCAGCGCGGCGGCGGGCCGGCCGAACACGTCGTGCAAGTTGGGGCCGACGATCGCCTTGCCGCCGGCTTGAAAGGTGTGGCAGGCCGCACAAGCCAGGCCCAGGAGCGCGCCGCGAGCGGCGTCGGCGCCCGCAAGCTCCGGCTCCGTAAGGTATTCGGCGGCGGTCTTCACCGGCCCATAGTCGAAGCCGGACGCGCCCCCGGGCGCCTCCGGAGCCGGCGTCCCCTCCGCCGGCCGCCCGGGGGCGGCGGCTCGTTCACCGGTGTCGCCAACCCGCGGCGCGCCGTCGGGCGGGCCGCAGCCCTCGAGCGCCGCCGCGGCAAGCAGCGCCCACGCCACGCCGCAGGCCACCCAGGCCCTCCGCGGCTTCGCCGGTATCGTCACCATCGCCAGTGCGCGGCGAAGTGCAAGACGACGTCGGGCGCCGTGCTGACCTGCAGGTCCTCGACCAGCGCAAACTCGAGCGACGCACGCTCGTTCACCCGCCACCAGGCACCGGCGGTCACTTGAATCGCGGTCTCGCCGATTTCCTCGAGCGGCGAGTCGAAGAACGGCGTGCTGAAGTCGAGCTGGGCCTTGAGCCCGGTGCGCCGCCACGGCTGCCAGCTGCCGCCGATCACTGCGGTATACACCCAAGTCTTCGCGGGGAAATCGATGCGCTCGGGCTCCCCGGCGCGGAGCACTCCGACGCCCCAGTAGTAGCCCGCGGGCCGGGAGCGGGAGAGCAGGGCTTGCGAGCGCAGCAACGTGAGCGACCAGTCGGTCGAGCCACTGCCGGCGAGCACGGCCTCGTCGCCCGTCGGCAACTTGACGGTGCCTTGCACGACGAACCGATCGTCCGCGCCGATCTTGCGAGCGACCTTGAGCTGCACGTCGCCCCAGCCGCTCGCGGGGTTGTCGAGACGGAAAAACGTACCGGCGGCGTCGCCGAGCACGAACAGGAGCTGGTCCTCGGGACGCGCGTTGCGCCCGCCGTCCGGCAACCCGAAGGCCGAATGCCAACCGTCGATGAGGTCGTCGAGCACACCGCCGCTGACGCGGTAGTACGGCAGCTCGGCCCCAACGGACCATCGCTCGCCCACGGACCGCGAATACGCGAGGTTCGTGCGGACGGTCTCGCCGTCGAAGATGAGCAAATCGCCGTCGCGCAGCGACAAGCGGTAATCGTTCGCAACCTCGACGGTCGCGTCGAAGCGGCTGCCCGGGGTCACCGTGTCCCAGGCGGGCAACCCGAAGATCGAGACCAACGGGTTCAGGTTGCGGATGTGGAACGGCTCCGCGTGCTGCGCCAGCACGGCGGAGGCGGGGGCGAGACCGAGCACCAGCGCGACCGCGGCCAGTGGATCCCGCAGAGACGTGCGGAATCTTTCTGCCGGGCGAGTGGTCTGAACGACGCGTGAAGATCGCAAAGGCATGGGCGGGGAATTGTAAACACCTTCGGGCGGCGGCCTCCACCCGCACCGCCGTTTCGTTTCGCGGGATCCAACCTGTAACATGTACGCCCTTACGTCGCTCGCGGCTGCCGCCGCACACAACACACGAATGACAGCTCGAAGATTCCTGCCGCTCGGTCTCGTGATGCTCGCGCTCGCGCTCACACTCGCAGCGTGCGACACCGGCCGCAAGCGGCCGCCCGAGACCACGGTGCGCGTGCTCAACGTCGCCCCGAGCTTCTTCAGCCTCGACTACCTCCGCGAAGAGACCCAGCCGAGCAACCTCGAGTTCAGGAGCGGCACGGTGTTCCAGTACGACGAGGACACCTACGATTTCCACATCCAGACGCAAGACGACGTAACCGGGGCGCCGCTACGCATCCTGTCGTTCCCGCAGAAGGTGGTTGCGGGCACCACGTACACGTTCGTGATCTACGACACCGGTACCGCCATCGACCGCGTCGTGCTCGAAGCGCCGCCGATCCCGGCGACCGCCACGGACACGGAGATCGACGTGCTCAACGCGGCCAGCGGCCAGCCGGCGATGGACTTCTACCTCACGACCACCAATAGCGGCATCGTCGGGGCGACGCCCGTCGGAACGCTCGCGTTCCTGCAGGAGGTCGCGGCGCGCAGGGTCGCGGCGGGCGACTACGAGATCACGGTAACGGCCGCCGGGGATCCTTCGAACGTGCTTCTCAAGAGCCAGTCGTTCAACTTGCCGGCGGCAAAGTATTCCTCGTTCGTGATCGCCGCCAACGAGGGCGCCGACAACAACCCGATCAGCGTGGTCGCGCTAGGCGATACCTCGAGCGTTTTCAGCAACGTGCTCGCACCCGCGAGCCTGCGCGTGATCAATTCGGCGGTGGACCAGGCGCCGCGCGACGTCGCGGTCGACGGTCAATTCTCGCCGCCGCTCTTTTCCGCGGTGCCGTTCAAGACCAAGACCGCGTATGCGTCCGTTCCCGTGTCGGCCGCCCTCAAGATCAACGTGACGCCGCCCGGCAATCCCGGAGTGCTCGAGCTCGACAGCACCGTGCCGACGGGCCCAACGACGTTGAACACGGTCCTGATCGGCGGCCCCCCCGGGGCGCTCACCCAGGTGAATTTCGTCGAGGATAACCGCCGCATCCCGGCGGTCGGCAGGCTGCAGTTCTACAACTCCGCGCCGCAGATCCTTCCGTCGATCGACTTCTTCATAGTTCCCACCGGAACGACGGATCTGACTCTCTTCTTGCCCTACGCGAGCTTGCTGTCGCCCGGTGGCAGCGCTCAGCTCCCAGTGGTCCCCGGTACCTACGACTTGACCCTCAGGCAGACCGCCACGACCACGGTGGTCGCCGGACCGATTCCGATCACGATCAACCGCGGCGGTCTCTACGGCGTGCTCGCAACGAACAACGCGAACGGCGTGTCGGCCGACGTCACGTTGCTCGACGACTTTCCGTAACGTACGCCGCCCACTCGTTCCCGACGCTCGGGGCGACGCCCGCCGCGGCGGCGCGACACGCCAATGGGGAGATAACCAATGCGTGACCGAAGGTCTGACCGTCTCTGCGTGATCGCCGCGCTCGCGCTCTTGGCGAGCCCGGCGCTGGCGCAATCGGGCCGCAACAGCGCCTGCGATCGCCACTGCCTGCTCGGCTTTCTCACCGAGTACACCGAAGCGCTCACTGACGACAGCATCGCGCGGCTCGCGGTCGCGCCAACCGTACGCGTCACCAGCAACGGCAGCGTCGCCACGCTCGGTAAGGGCCAAGTTTGGGGACCGGGCCGCCGGCTGCCGTACCGGCAAGCATTCGTCGACCCGGCGACGGGCGCGGCCGTGTTCTACGGCATCGTGACGAACGTGGTCCGCTCGGCGCGCGCCGGCGCACGCGCCGACGGCGAAGGCACGCCCGACCACTGGTGGTTCTACGTCGCGCGCCTCAAGGTCGAGGGCGCGCGGATCACCGAGATCGAGGAGATCTCCTACGAGCCGCCGCAGGGCGGCTTCGGCGCGACACCCTCCTCCCTCGCACTGCCCGATCGAATCTTCGACGCCTGGATTCCGCCGTCGGAGCGCTCGTCGCGCGACGAGCTCAACGCGATCGCGAACAAGTACTTCGACGCCGTGTCGCACCGCATCGACTATCACGACGTGCCGTGGCACCCCGAGTGTCAGCGGATCGAGCTCGGCGTGTTCACCGTCAACTCCGAGCGCTCGCCCGGCAGCTGCGGCGGCGAGTTTCAGACTCCCTCGGTGAAATGGAACGTCGAGAACCGCCGCTTCTACATCGCCGACGTCGAGCGCGGCCTGGTGCTGGCGGTGGGCAACTTCATGACGCCGGCCGAGTACCCGAACAACAACGGCTCCGTCGTCTTCGAGCTCTTCAAGGTGCAGGACGGCATGATCCGGCAGATCCACGCATTCTTCCGCGGCAACGGCCAGGCGAAGTCCGGCTGGGGCGAAGGGCCGGGATCGTAGCGCGTTCGAGTATCATTCCGAGGCGCCGCTCTCGTAGTTCAATGGATAGAATGGGGTCCTCCTAAGACCCAGATGCAGGTTCGATTCCTGCCGGGGGCGCCAGACGCGCTCAGGCCGCGATCACCGACCAACTCTTCGCGAGATGCTCGGCGGTGCGCCACGCGAGCGCCTGCGCCGTCAACGTGGGATTGCGGGCGCCGCTCGTGCCCATCACCGACGCACCCAGCACACCGAGATTCGGCACCTCGTGCGCGAAGCCGAAGCGGTCGATGACGTTGGTCTTCGGATCGTCGCCCATCCGCGTGCCGCCGTACGCGTGCGTCGTGACGCCCATCGTGCCGACCGGCAGCCGCTGCGTCGCGATCGCGCCCGCCTCGCGAAACCACTGCTCCATCTTGTCCTGCACGAACGACGCGATCCGTCTCTCGTTGTCCTGGTGATCCGCGGTGAGGCGGCACACGGGATCGCCGAGCGGATCCTTCACCGTCGGATGAAGATCCAGAAAGTTGTCCGCGTACGGCAGCGTCGTCTTCTGCAAATACGAGCTCACCCAGCGGTCCGCGTTCTCCATCACGAACGCTTTCCACGCGGAGCCCCAACGCGGGGCTCGGCCGAACGTCGACATGCTCGCCGCCTCGATCGGGCGGCGGTCGGAGTAGACCCACAGGTTGCCGCCGCCGATGAAGTCGACGTCGGAATGATCGAAGTTGTCGTCGGCCCACTCGTCCACGGCGACGCCTTGCGCGGGCAAGCCGTACCAACGGTTGACCTTGCGCGCGAACAGCGCGAGCACGCCGGCGCCCTGGTTGTGCGTCATGTAGTGCTTGCCGACCTGGCGCGAATTGTTCGCGAGGCCGCGCGGAAAATCGTCGGACGTCGACAGCAGCAGCAGCCGCGTGTTCTCGTACGTGTAGGACGCGAGCAGCACGGCGGCACACGGTTGCACATACGTCTCGCCGCCCTTCCGGTACTGCACTCCGGTGACGCGACGGTCGCGGCCGACGTCGATCCGCGTGACGTGCGCCTCGGTGACGACGTCGAGATGCCCGCTCGCCTGCGCGCGCGGAATCGTCGACACGGCCGTCGAATTCTTCGCTGACACGTGACAGCCGCCGCGATTGCAGAAGCCGTGGTACATGCACGGGCTGCGATTCTGGTAGAGCTCCGAGTTCACGGCGGCGGGCCCCGGGAACGGATGCCAACCGAGCCGCCGCGCGGCGTCCGCCATCGAGTCGACGAACTCCGTGCCGCGCAGCGGCGGCATCGGATAGCCGCGCGCACGCGGCCCCTCGAAGACGTTGCCGCGCGGATCGATGACGCCGCCGACGTTGCCCGCCTGGCCCGATACGCCGAGCGCGTGCTCCACCTGGTCGTAGTAGGGCTCGAGCTCGTCCAAGCCGAACGGCCAGTCCTCGACGGTCGAGCTGCGCGGAATTCGCGCGGCGCCGTAGCGGCGTCTCGTTTCGGTCACGACGCGAAAGTCCCAGGGGCTCAGGCGCCAACTCTGGGCCCAGTAGTGGAGGGTCGTGCCACCGACGCCGTTCATCATCGGATGGACCGCGGCGCGCGGCGAATCCGGCGCGGTCGCGTTCGGCCGGTGCACCGGGATCTCGCGGTTCGCCTTCTGCGCCGCTTGCGGCCAGCCGCGATAGTTGTTGCGGAGCTCGTCCGGCGCGAAGTCCTTCGGCGAGAGCCAGGTGCCGGCTTCGAGGCCGACGACGTCGAGACCCGCGGCCGTCAACGGCTCGACGGCGACGCCGCCCGCGCCGCCGAGGCCCACGACGACGACGTCGGTCTTGTCGAGCCTAATGGCCATGCTCGTCCCCATGGCCGCCGTCGTCCGCGGCGAACATCGGCAGGTCGTAGGCCGACAGTCGAGTCATCTCCGGCCGCGCGTCCATGCGTTGCTGCTCGGGCGTGACGGCGAGACGCAAGCCGGGGTAGCCGATCAGCTCCCACCCGACGAAGTCGCGATTGCCGCCGTAGTGCGGGTCGCCGAACGTACCTTCGAGGGTGTGGCCGAGCACGAGCTCGAAGAACGTGGCGGAATTCGGCGTGAAACCCGTCGCGACGTTTTGCTCGACGTCGCGCAGTACCGAGTCCTGCCGGTCGGCCGAGAGCTCGGTGAACGGCTTGCCGGCAGCGCGACGCGCGTACGCCTCGGTCGCCGCGAGACCCGCCGAGTACGCGTCACGCCACCGCGCGAGCGCGTCGCCGAGCGCGCGATCGATGTAGCGCGCGGCGCCCGCCTCGAGCGCGCCCGGGCCGCTCGCGTCGCTCGGAATCAGGCGCGCGACGATGGCTTCGAGCGTCGCGCCCTGCGCGGCGGTGAGGTTCGCGTACCGCTCGGCCGGCTCGGCCTGGGCGAGCGCGCGCGCCGGAACCGCGCCTACGGCGCCGGCAACCGCCGCGCGTTTGAGCATCTCGCGGCGCGACCAACGTTTCACCATTTCCGTTCCGCCTCCTCGAGCGACGACTCGGCAGCTTATAGCCGCGTCCGGGGCGGACATCAAGAAAACTCAAGCCGTCGCGTCTCGGTGTGGCCGTTGCCGTCGCGCGGGGCGGCGGCCGCACCTCGAATGACCTTCCCGGGACACGCCGCAAGAGCAATCCCTACGGCTCCCCGCGCGCCGGGTTCGCGCCAAGGCTCATTTGGCATGGTTCGCTGCGCTAACAGTTAGTCAAACGCACTAGGCGCGACATGTAACCTTCCGCGCCCTATCGAGGTCTTTGTTCATGATGTCAACGAGTTATGCAGATTTCGGCGGGCTGGCACGCTGCTTGCTAATAGCAGTCCGTCACTTGGTTCGATTCAACAGAAGGGTTCACAGGGAGATTTCGATGAGTTTCGTTCGCGCCTTCGGTTTGGTTGCGGTTTGCTCAATCGCCACGAGCGCGCTTGCAGAGGAATCCGCTCCGAATGCTGCCGAGTTCCGGCACATGCTTGCGCGCGCCGACCTCGGCGTTCGCGTCGACGACGTGGCCACGTCCGATCGCTACATCGGTAGCTATCGTTCCGCAGACGGCGTGGTCTGCTACGTCGTGCAGGAGGACGGTTTGCTGACGATCGAGCTCCCTGCGAATTGGAGCGCTTCGGAGTCGCGCTTGCGCGCGGACGCGGCCGGCGGCTACTTCGTCGCCGAGGCTGCGACGGTCGTGAAGTTCGAGACCGATGACGCCGGCCGCGTGACGGGCCTCGTTGCCTATCCCGCGAATGGACGGGAGGCGATCACGGCCGTGAAAGAGCCGATGCGGCGCGGTCGCGTGACGATCCAGGACGTTCCGGCGGCGCAGGTGCATCGCGGCATCGTGACGATCGAGGACATCGCGACGCCGAGCGTCGCGGCGAACTAACGTCTCGCCGGCGGATTCCCGGCCGCGCGCACACCCAAGGTTGCGCGCGGCCGGGACTTAGGACCCGCCGTCGCGCCGACGGCAAGTCGGTCAGCAAACCACTCTCGCTGCGAAGAAACCGGCGCGACCGCGCGCCGCGAGCGGCAGCGCTACCGCGTCTCGGTGTCGAGATCCCGGATCGCGGACGAAGTCACCCGCAGACCGGGGCCGTCGGCGACTTCCAGACGGCCGAGCCGCCGCGTCTCGTCCACCCGATTTTCGACGACGTACTCGATACGGAGCGGCTCGCTGCTCACGATGTCGACGAGCTCGACGCCGCTCGACCAAGCATCGAGATCGAGCAGCGCCGCGAGCGCCTTGCCGGCGGGGGTGCCGGGAATTTGGACGCGGCTCCACGCCGGCGGGGCAACACCGGGTTGGGGCTGCGATTCGGTGGCGCGCCAAGCTGCGAAGCTCGCGCCGAGCGCGCACAGCGCGACCAACAACGCGCAATCGCGAGCACGCCAACGCGCGGGCTCGCTCAGGAGCTCGAGGCGCAGCACGTTTTCGTGACCTCGTGCGGCCGCTGCGAGACGCGGCGACGCGCGGCCGCCGGAGCCGATCATCATCGCCGCCAGGCGCTCGATGTAGTCGGGAGCCCCCAGCGACTCGACGCAGCGCCGATCGCACGAGGCCTCGACCAGCAGCAGAGCTTGCGCCGCGAGGTACGCGACGATCGGGTTCCACCAAAAGAGGCGTTTCACGAGCATGACCGCGGCGATCAGGAGCGGATCGTTCCGGCGCACGTGCCAACACTCGTGCACGAGCGCCACGCGGACGTCCGCGTCTTCGAAACCGTCGCCCATCCAAATCGTCGGCCGGAGCCACCCCGCGGCGGCGGCCACGCGCGAGCCGGCCACGACGCGGATCGCAGCGCGCGTCGACCGGAGCCCGGCGGGCAGGAGCCGGCGCAGGTGCTCGCCGCTGCGGCTCCGCGACCGCCAACCCGCGATCGACTTGCGCAACGCCGCGCAATCGGCCGCGAACCAGACGATGCCGAGCGCGAACACCGCGGCGACGAGCCAATGGACGGGCGACGGAGCGACCGCCGCGGGACCGATGGCTGAGATCGCGGCCGCGAGCGGCTCGAGCCGCGTTTCCAACACGCTGGGCAGCGTCCACGGCAACCGAATCCAAGGCCACGGCAGCACCCACGCGATCAGCCCGGCGAGGGCGAGCGCCAGGCGCAGGCGCACCGGCGCCTTGGGAAGCAGCTTGAGACCGCCTGCGGCGACGGCGCTCAGCGCGCACGCGGGAATCAGCATGTCGAGGAGCACGCTCATGTCTTAAGCGATCACTTCTTGCGCCGCGCCTCGTCGACCAGCCGCTGAACGTACTCGAGGTCCGCGTCGCTCAGCCGCTCGTCGCGCAGCAGTTGGGCGAACAGCGGCCGCAGATTCCCGGCGAACAGCCGCCGCACGAGCGACTTGAGCAGCGGCTTCTGGAGCCGTTCCTGCTTGACCGCCGGTTTGTAGAAGATCGTGCGACCTTCGGTAGCCACCCGCTCGATGGCTCCCTTCTGCTCCAGCCGGTCGACGATCGTTTTCACCGTGGAGTAGGTGACGCCGCGCGCCTCGCCAAGGCGCTCGAAGAGCTCGGGCGCGGACAGCTGCCCGTCGCTCCAGAAGTGCGCCATCACGTCGAGCTCGAATTCTGAGAGTCGCATAATCTCTCGACAAGTGTAGAGGTCAAGACCGAGTTGTCAACCGCCCCGCTCGAGCGCCCAGAAATCTCTACAAACGCCCCAACGCCGCCATAGAATGGCCTTGGGCGGCGCATCGGAAGGCGTGCCAACGGGCTACAGATCACTTCAATAACTATAAACAACTCGCTGTTTTTAATTGGCTTTAGATGCGCTCGATCGAGCGACCGCGGAAAGCGGCGCCGGTCGGAGCCGCGGTCTGCGCGACCGCGCTTGGGTGAGGGGAAGAATGGCCGGCTTGATGTCAAAGGAGCGGATCACCGCGGGGCCTGAGTTCAATCGTTGGCTCGTTCCGCCCGCCTCCGTCGCCATCCACCTGTGCATCGGCTCCGTGTACGCGTGGAGCGTCTATAACCCCGCGCTCACGCGCGCGCTCGGCGTCGTGACACCGGCTGCGGACGACTGGCGGCTCGCGGACGCCGCGTTCGTCTTCACCGTCGCTATCGTGTTCCTCGGCCTCTCGGCCGCTATCGCCGGCAAGTGGCTCGAGGCCGTGGGGCCGCGCGTCGTCGGCACCGTCGCCGCGCTCTGCTGGGGAGGCGGCTATCTCATCGGCGGGCTGGGGATCTCGCTGCACGAGCTCTGGCTCGTTTACCTCGGCTACGGGGCGATCGGCGGTTGCGGACTCGGCCTGGGTTACGTGTCGCCGGTGAGCACGCTGATCCGCTGGTTCCCCGACCGGCGCGGTATGGCCACGGGCATGGCGATCATGGGGTTCGGCGGCGGCGCGATGATCGGTACGCCGCTCAAGCGCTATCTCATGCGCCTGTTCTACGAGGCTCCCGACTATCTCGGCACCGTCGATCAGGTGCGGCTCGTCACCGAGGGCGGGCGCAGGTTCGCCGAAGTGGCCGGGCAGATGCGCGAGGTCGTGGTCGTCGGCGCCAACGACGTCGCGGGCATGCTCGTGCGGGGGGCGGAAGGCGTGTACGTCGTCGGCACGGGTAACGTCGGCGTCGCGGCAACCTTCGTTACACTCGGGCTCGTCTACTTCGTGGTGATGCTGCTCGCCGCGTTTTCGTACCGGCTGCCGGCGCCGGGGTGGAAGCCCGCGGGCTGGACTCCGCCGGACGACGCGCATCGCTCGAAGCGCATGATCAGCACGCGCAACGTGCACATCAACGAAGCGCTCCGGACACCGCAGTTCTACCAACTCTGGATCGTGCTGTGCTTCAACGTGACGGCCGGCATCGGCGTGTTGGCCGTCGCGCAGACGATGATGTCGGAGATCTTCGGCACGACACTGCCGGGCATCGTCGACGCCGCGTTCGCCGCCAGTTACGTCTTCATGATCAGCTTGTTCAACATGCTCGGCCGATTCTTCTGGGCGAGCACCTCCGACTACATCGGCCGCCGCAGCACCTATTCGATCTTCTTCGCGCTCGGCATCGTGCTGTATCTGTCTCTTCCGTTCGCGGCGCAGCACGTCAGCGCGACACCGTCCGTCGTCTGGCTCGTGTACTTCTACTGCGCGACGATGGTCATCTTCACGATGTACGGCGGCGGCTTCGCCACGATCCCCGCGTACCTGGCGGACATGTTCGGCACACGCTACGTGGGCGGGATTCATGGGCGCCTCCTCACGGCTTGGAGTGTGGCGGGATACCTCGGACCGAAGGTCATCACCGAGCTCCGAGCGCGCGCGAGCGAGGCGGCGCTGCACGATCTAGCAGCCCACGTCGACCCCGAGCGGTTTCGGCAGACGTTCGGCGCCGGGCTCGATCAGCTCGACGCGCTGATCGCCCAGCAAACCGTTACGATCGCCAAACTCATGGAGATCGCACCGGGAGGAACCGTGGATCCGACGCCGAGCCTCTACAACCTGCCGCTGTACGTGATGGCCGCCCTGCTCGCGGTGGCGCTCGTCGCAAACGCGCTGATGCGGCCCGTGCAGGCCAAACACCACATGACCGACGTCGCGCCGGGCAACGCCCCGGCCGGCGCGGAACGGCGATGACGCGGCTCGCGGCGCGCTTGCCGACGCTGCTGCTCGCCGCGGCGCTTGCGGCGTGCGGCGGTGGCGGCTCAGATTCCCCGGGGCGCGCGGCGCCCCCCTCGGCCGCTCCGCCCGCGGACGCGTCGACCGCCGCCGCCCGCACCCACCCGTTCACCCTCGACACGCACGTCGACATTCCGCTCGACTTCGCGACGCCGAAAGTCGACCCGCTCGACGCCAACCTTCAGGTGAACCTCGAGAGGATGCGCCGCGGCGGTCTCGACGCCGCGTTCTTCATCGTCTACGTTCCGCAGAGCGCGCGCACGGCCGACGGCTACGACAAAGCGCGCGACGACGCGCTGACGAAGTTCGCCGCCATCCACCGGATGACCGACGAGCTCTATCCAAACCTGATCGAGCTCGCCTACACGCCGGCCGACGTGGCGAGGATCGCGGCGGCAGGCAAGCTCGTGGCGGCCATCGGCATCGAGAACGGTTTCGTGTTCGGCAAGGATCTCGCGCTGCTCGATCGCTATCATGAGCTCGGCGCCCGCTACGTCACGCTCGTGCACGACGGCGACAACGACCTCGCACGCTCGGCGCGCCCGGAGCCGAGGCTCGGCGACGCGACCGACTCGACGGCGGGAGTCACGGAGCTCGGAGCGGCCGCAATCGAGCGCATGAACCGGCTCGGCATCATGGTCGACGTATCGCACGGCGCGAAGCAAACCGCGCTCGACGCGATGCGCCTGTCGCGGGCGCCCGTGATCGCGTCGCATTCGGGCGTCGCCGGTGTCACGAAGCATCCGCGCAACATGGACGACGAGACGCTGCTCGCGCTGCGCGACGACGGCGGCGTGATCCAAGTGGTCGCGTACGACGCGTACTTGAGACCGCAGCCCGACGAGGAGCTCACCGCGACTCGCGAGCTACGCGAGCGGGTGCTCGCGGGCCGCAGTTTCGAGCAGCTCACTCCGGAGCAGCGCGCGGAATACGACGCCGGCCTCGCGGAGATCCGCAAGCGCTGGCCGCAGGCGTCGGTTCGGCAGCTCGTCGACCACATCGACTACGCGGTCCGGCTCATCGGCGTCGACCACGTGGGGATCAGCTCCGACTTCGGCGGCGGTGGCGGCGTGGTCGGCTGGAACGATGCGTCCGAGACGGCGAACGTCACGGCGGAGCTCCGCGCGCGCGGCTATGGCGACGAAGATATCGCGAAGTTGTGGAGCGGAAACCTGCTGCGCGTGTGGCGCGAGGTCGAGCGCGTCGCCGCGGAGCTCGCGGCGACGCGCTAGAGAGTTACTTCGGCGCGCCGTCGGGGGGCACGCGCCACAGGCTGGTCTGGCGCAACACGTCGGCCACGCGGGCGGTACGCTCGAGCTTCGTCGGCTGATGCGCGTAGTACGCGTGCTCGAAGCTCGGGCTGCCCGGCTGCCGCAGGATCACTCCGAGCGCCATCGGAAACTCGGGCGGAGCCATCGTGACCAGCAGCTGCGCGAGGATCCGGTTGTTCTCGTCGTGCCGCAGCACCTCGTTCGGGTTGGCATGCGCGTCGACGATCTTGAGGGACATCGTCGGCGCGTCGAACGCGAGGCCCTTGGTGCCGTTGTCGAACACGAGCGGCTCCTCGTGCACCACGTGGATCTGTGCGCTCGCTTCCTTGTCGCGGTCGGTAAACGAGTTGTAGACGCCGTCGTTGTAGACGATGCAGTTCTGCATGATCTCGACGAACGACGCGCCTTCGAACCCGTGCGCCGCCGCGAGCACTTTGCCCAAACCGTCCTTGTCGACGTCGATCGCCCGCGCAATGAACTTCGCGCCGGCGCCGAGCGCGAACGTGCCCGGCAATATCGGCGTGTCGAACGAGCCGTTCGGCGACGACGGGGAACGCGTGCCGACACGCGACGTCGGCGAATACTGGCCCTTCGTGAGCCCGTAGACCTCGTTGTTGAACAGCAAGATCTTGAAGCCGACGTTGCGCCGCAACGCGTGCATCAGGTGATTGCCGCCGATCGACAAACCGTCGCCGTCGCCGGTGACCACCCAGACGTCGAGCTCGGGGTTGGCGAGCTTCAGGCCCGTGGCGATCGCGGGCGCGCGGCCGTGGATCGTGTGGAAACCGTAAGTCTCGACGTAGTACGGGAAGCGCGCGGCGCAGCCGATGCCCGACACGAACACGGTCTTCTCGGGCACGGCGCCCACGTCGGCGAGCGCGCGCGTGACGGATTTGAGCACGGCGTAGTCGCCGCAGCCGGGGCACCAGCGCACTTCTTGAGACGACGCGAAGTCTTTCGCTTGCAGCTGAGTGCTCATTTGCGATCTCCCGAAACGGCCTTCGGCGCCGAGTGCACGGCGGGCTTCGCCGCGAGCAAGCTCCGGATCTTCTGCACGAGCTCGGCGATCAGGAACGGTTGGCCGGTGACCTTGTTGAGTTGCACCGTCTCGACGCCGAGCTTGTCGCGCAGCAGGCTGGCAAGTTGGCCCATGTTCATCTCGGGTACCAAGATGCGATCGAACCCTCGCAGCAACTCGGCGAGGTTGTCCGGGAACGGACTCAGGTAACGAATGTGGATGTGGCTCACCCGCTCGTGGGCCGGCATCGCCCGCACCGCTTGATAGATCGCGCCGTACGTCGAGCCCCAGCCGACGACGGCGAGCGCGCCTTCCTCGAGCCCGAGCTCCACCTGTTGCGGCGGAATGAACTTCGCGACGGCCGCGACCTTGTCGGCCCGCAGCTGCGTCATCGCTTGGTGATTCTGGGCGTCGTACGAGATGTTGCCGGTGCGGATGTCCTTCTCGAGACCGCCGATCCGGTGCATCAACCCGGGCGTGCCGGGTGTGACCCATGGCCGGCCGAGCGACTGCGGGTCGCGATTGAAGATCACCGTGCCGATCTCGTCGCCGACCGTGTGCGGCCCGGGGGCATTGGTAGTGATCCGCGGGAACTCGTCGAGATTCGGCAGGAGCCACGGCTCCGCGGCGTTCGCGAGGTAGCCGTCGGAGAGCAACATCACGGGCGTCATGTGGCGCAGCGCGATGCGCACGGCCTCGATCGCAACTTCGAAGCAGTCGCTCGGGCTCCTTGCTGCAATGACCGGGATCGGCGCGTCGGCGTTGCGGCCATAGACGGCCTGATAGAGATCCGACTGCTCGGTCTTCGTGGGCAACCCCGTCGACGGGCCGCCGCGCTGCGAGTCGACGACCACGAGCGGCAGCTCGGCGTTGATCGCGAGGCCGATCGCCTCGGTCTTGAGCGCGATGCCGGGACCGGAGCTCGACGTGACGCCGATCGCACCGCCGTACGACGCGCCGATCGCCGCGCAAACAGCCGCGATCTCGTCCTCGGCCTGGAACACGCCGACGCCCAAGTGACCGTAGCGCGCGAGTTGATGCAGCACCGGCGAGGCCGGCGTGATCGGATACGAGCAGAAGATGATCTTGCGGTCCGCGAGCTCACCGGCCGCGGCGAGGCCGAGCGCGAGCGCCTCGCTGCCGCGGATGCCGCGGTACTCGCCCGGCGGGAACTTCGCGGTGCCCGTGCCGACGTGCGGCACCGCAGCGGTCAACTCGGCGGTCTCGCCGTAGGCGTGGCCCGCGCGCAGGGCCGCGAGGTTCGCGTCGCGGGTCGTCGGCTCTTTCGCGAACTTCTTGCCGATCCAGTCCGCGATCGACGCCACCTCGCGGTTGAACATCCACTGCACGAGGCCGAGCGCCCAGAAGTTCTTGCAGCGGCCCGCGTCGCTCTTGCTCAAACCGAACGACGCGACGGCCTCGAGCGTGTGCTTGGTGAGGTCGACCTCCACCACCTGATACGGATCGAGGACTCCCGTCGTCCGCGGGTCTTCCTTGTAGCCGGCCTTCGCGAGGCCGCGGCTCGTGAACGTATCGATGTTGAGGATGATCAGCGCGCCGGGCGCGATCAGGGACAAGTTGACCTTGAGCGCAGCCGGATTGAAGGCGACGAGGACTTGCGGCGCGTCGCCTGCGGTGGTGATGGGCCGCGCGCCGAGGTGGATCTGATACGCCGACACGCCGAACGTCGTGCCGGCCGGCGCACGGATCTCGGCCGGATAGTCGGGGAAGGTCGCGAAGTCGTTGCCGGCCAGCGCCGTCGCGGCCACGAACTGCGTGCCCATGAGCTGCACGCCGTCGCCAGAGTCGCCGGCGAAACGGACCACTACAGACTGCGCTTCCATTCGGTTTCCGTCACTCATTCATATTTCCCGCCCGGCACCCAGGCGACCGGTCATGCCTATGCAACTTCCAGTCCGCCGGCGCACGCACGGACCGGGCAGCGTAGCAGCGGAGCGGGAACGAGCTCATGGCCGCGGGTCTCAAGCTGCGCTCCGTTCGTCGGGGCCGCCGTGTCCCGAGCAATGCTCCAGGATCGGTGGATTCGAAGATCGTCGATTCGAAACATGCCCGGAGAGCAAGTGGCGGGTATTATAGCGGGCTCGCCGAAGAGTCAGGCAATTCAAGTGCATAAGCATATTTCGCAAGGTCCACACCGGGATTGTTTTCCGCCATGCCGAAGGTGACCTACGTCCAGCCCGACGGCAAACAGCGTGTCGTCGACGTCACCCCCGGCAGCACCCTCATGGAGGCCGCCATCGACAACGACGTCGCGGGCATCGTCGCCGAATGCGGCGGAGCGTGCTCGTGCGCGACGTGCCACGTTTACGTGGACTCTGCCTGGATCGACAAGCTCCCGCGCCCCGACGCTCAGGAAGACGGCATGCTCGACTGCGTGCTCGCGCGGCACGCGAACAGCCGGTTGAGCTGCCAGATCGTCGCGAGGAACGAGCTCGACGGCATCGTCGTGCGAGTAGCCGACGAGCAGATCTAAGCGACGCGGAGCTAACCGGGGCGAGCTTGGACGCGGTCCGGTTTTGTAGCAAAATTCGCCACCTTTCCAACCGACCCCGCGGGGTGTGAGCAATGACTTTCGTCGTCACCGAGGCCTGCATCAAGTGCAAGTACACCGACTGCGTGGAGGTCTGCCCGGTCGATTGCTTTCACGAGGGCCCGAACATGCTCTCGATCGACCCCGAGGAGTGCATCGACTGCACGCTCTGCGAGCCGGAGTGCCCGGTGGAGGCGATCGTCTCGGAGGACGACGTACCCGAGGGGCAGGAGCAGTTCGTGAAGCTCAATGCCGAGCTCTCGAAGAATTGGCCCGTGATCACGAAAGCCAAGCCTGCGCCTGCCGACGCCGACGACTGGAAGGACGTCAAGGACAAGCTCAAGCATCTCGAGCGCTGACGGCCGGTCGGGCGCGACCGGATCCTTCGCGCCCAGGTGCTCGGGCTGGGCTTCGTCAGACCTGCTTCTTGAGCGGCAGCAGATTCAGCAGAAACTCGACGGCCCGCTGGCGAAATCCTTTCGCGGGCTGACGCTTGACCTGCTCCGCGCCGCTCGTCCACGTGAGCCAGCCCTCCGCGTCCATGGTCACGCGCCACGCGTTCTCGGGCGCCATGTCGCGCTCGATCAGCGCGCCGAGCCGGCGGGCGAGATCCGGGCCGTCGCTCGCGACGCCGATCTCCGTATTCAGCACGAGCGAGCGCGGGTCCACGTTCGGCGAGCCGATGAACGTCCGCTCCCCATCCACGACGATCGCCTTCGTGTGCAAGCCGAGTGCCGCCGCCGTGGCGGGAGGCGTGACGTACAAGGCGAGAGACTTCGCGTCGGCACGCAGCTCGTAGAGCTCGACGCCGGCGGCCAGCACCTCGCGCCGCCACTTCTTGTACCCGGTGTGCGCGACCACGTGGTTGTTCGTCGCCAACGAGTTCGTGAGGATCCGCACGCGCACGCCGCGCGCTATGAGGACTCGCAACAAGCTGCGGAGCTCTTCGTCGGGAATGAAATACGGCGCGCTGATCAGCACTTCGTGCTGCGCGCCGGCCAGGAGACTCAGGAGCTCGGGATAGAGCCGCACCCGTGCCGGGTCGTGGAGCTCCGGGCCGTCGTAGTACAGGACCGACTCTCCCTTCGAGAAATCCGCGACCAGCGACTCCAAGTACTCGTCCCAGCGCGCGACGCGCGGCGGAAACGCCTGGAGGAGCTCGCCCGCGGCGGCCACCGCGGCGCCGATCTCCGCGCGCACCGTCGCCACGTCGGCGGCCGGATCCGGCGGGGAATAGAACGCCGCCGCGGGGTACGTCACGGTGCTGTTCCAGAAGAGGTCGAACGACTTCTCGACGTCGTCGACGATCGGCCCCTCGAGCAGCACGTCGAGGTCGTTCTGGACGAACGGCGCGTACAGACCGAAATAGCGGTCGCCGATGTTGCGCCCGCCGACCATCGCGAAGTGCCCGTCGGCGACGTAGGTCTTGTTGTGCATGCGCGGGTTCAACTCGGGAAGGCGGCGCAGCATCTCGGCGACCTTTGCCATACGCGCGCCGCGGGCCGCCCACGGATTGAACACGCGAACCTCGACCGATCGGTGCGCGTCGAGGCGCAGCAGCTCCTCGTTCTTCGTCGTCACGCCGAAGTCGTCGAGCAACAGCCGAACCTTCACGCCGCGGTCCGCGGCGTCGAGCAGACGGCCGGCCAAGAGATAGCCGGTCGCGTCCTCCTGCCAGATGAAGTACTGGACGTCGAGCGTCGCCACCGCCGAGTCGGTGAGAGCGAGCCGCGCGGTGAATGCGAGCTGGTTGCGGTCGAGCAGCCAGTGGGCCGACTCGCTCGGCTGGAGCTGCGCCGCGACTCGCTCCGCGGTGTCGTGCAGCGGACCGCGCTCGGCGGCCGGCGGCGACCGGACGGGCTCGGAATCGGGCCGTGGGGGCAACGTCGCGCAAGCCGCGAGCGTCGCGAGCGAGATCGCGCACATGCCGCGAGCCCGGTGTGTCACGCGCGACTTGCCTCGCGGCGGTGTCGGTTCCGATCGGGTTCGATTGCCCGCATGGTTGTGCGCACGTCGAGGTGTCTGCGGGCTCGTGCTCGCGCGGCTGTGCTCACGGGGTGCACGAGCGGGCGGGATACCTGCCAATGGCTCGGGACGTTGTCTATACTACCGCGGCGAAGGCCAGCGCGAGTAGCTGCTAAGGGGAACAAAAGGCAGCGGTCGCGATTCAGAACAAGGCTGATCATTAAACGACATCGCCAAATGCTCGTCATTGACGCTCGTCGGGCTCGAGCCCGCCGCGCCGCCGTCGAAGGAGAATCCTCATGGCTGGTAAGCGAGACCTCTATGTCAACGGTCAATGGGTTGCGGCGGCCAACAAAGCCACGTTTCCCGTCTACAACCCGTCCACCGGCGAAGTGTGGACGCGCGTCGCCGACGCCGGGCGCGCGGATGCCGCCGCGGCGATAGCCGCCGCCGCCGAGGCACAGCCCAAATGGGCGGCGCTCTCGCACTCGGCCCGCGCCGCGCTCCTGTCGAAGGCGGCCGATGTGCTGGCGGCCCGAGCGAAAGAGTTTCAAGAGGCCCTCGTCGACGAAGGCGGCTCCTGGATCGGCAAGACGATGTTCGAGACGGGCTACAGCATCGGCGTCTATCGCGCCGGCGCCGCGGCCGCGTATCAGGTCACGGGCGAGATCCTGCCGTCGGATCACGGCAAGCTCTCGCTGGTGGTCCGCGAGCCGCTCGGCGTGGTGTCGGTGATCTCGCCGTGGAACTTCCCGCTGATCCTGTCGTCGCGCGGCTTCGCCGTCGCGCTCGCGGTCGGCAACGCGATCGTGCTCAAGCCCTCCGAGGAGACGCCGGTCGCGGGCGGCTTGCTGATCGCCGAAGTGCTCGAGGAGGCCGGCATACCGAAGGGCGTGTTCAACGTCGTCACCTGCTCGCGCGACAACGTCGCAGCCGTCGGCGACGAGCTGATCTCGAACCCGTTGGTGCGCGGCATCAGCTTCACGGGCTCGACGGCCGTGGGCCAGCAGGTCGCCGCGAAGGCCGGCGGGTTGCTCAAGAAGTGCTGCGTCGAGCTCGGCGGCAAGGACGCGCTGATCGTGCTCGACGACGCCGATATCGAGCACGCGGTGAACGCGGCGACCTTCGGCTCGTTCATGCACCAAGGCCAGATCTGCATGTCGGTGGAGCGCGTGATCGTGCACAAGGACGTCGCGGCCGAGTTCACCGAGAAATTCGTCGCGAACACCAAGAAGCTCAAAGTCGGCAATCCGCGCGAGATGGCGAACTGCATCGGCCCGATCATCAACCAGAAGCAGCTCGACAAAATCCGCGACCAGGTCGACGACGCCGTCGCCAAGGGCGCGAAGGTGCTCTGCGGCGGCAAGCACAAGGGCCTGTTCTTCGAGCCGACCATCCTCACCAACATCACGCGCGACATGAAGGTCATGCGCGAGGAGACGTTCGGGCCGATCGCGCCCGTGATCACGGTCGGCAGCGTCGACGAGGCGATCGCCGTGGCCAACGACACCGAGTACGGGCTGTCGGCCGGCATCATCACGCGCAACGAGGAGCGTGGCCTCGCCATCGCCCGCCGCTTGCATACCGGCATGGCGCACATCAACGACAGCTCGGTCAACGACGAGCCGCACGTGCCGTTCGGCGGCGTACGTGCGAGCGGCCTCGGCCGACACGGCGGCAAGGCCGGCATCGATCAGTTCACCGAGATGCGTTGGATCACGCTCGAGCGCGGCGGCCGGCACTACCCGCCGCCGTTCTTGATGAATCCCAAACACTGATCGATTTCTGACCAATAGGCGGGGCGCGGAAGGCTGGCGTATACTCCGAGCCCTCAAAAAACGGACCCGACGATCGGGGTATTGGCGCTGATATTTTTCAGGAGAACAAAGAATGGCTAAGAAAGTAGTCGACACACTGCTCCCGACGACCATGGTCGGGTCCTATCCGCGGCCGCACTGGTTCAAGCACCAGCTGCTCGGGCGCGATATCCGCGTCGCGTTCAAGGAAGTCGAGCACGAGGAGGCATATACCGACGCGGTCGCCGCTGTGATCGATGATCAAGAGGAAGCGGGCCTCGACATCGTGACCGACGGCAACATGTGGTACGACGACTATGTCGGCGTCATCGGGTCGTTCTGCTGGTACCTCTACGAGCGCATCCCCGGTTTCGAGCCGACGCGCAACCCACACCCGTTGTACCTCGAAGCCGGCGCAAGCTCCGGCAAAACGTTCATGGACGACTGGGGCGGCGTGATCAACGACGGCCCGGTCGACAAGAAAGGCGACGCGCTCCGCTGGCCTGACCTCTACAAGATCGCCGCGGCGCATGCGCACAAGCCCGTCAAGGTGTCGATCGGCGCCGGCCCCGCGAACCTCGCGTGGCACGTCTACTTCAACGACAAGTCGCACTACAAGAACGCGAAAGACCTCACGTTCGCGCTCTGCCCGATCTTCAACAAGCAAATGAAGGAGCTCGTGAAGCTCGGCGCCACCTACCTCCAGATCGAGGATCTCGGCGCGTGGCTGCCGATGTTCAGCGGCAACAAG
>Ga0137409_10000290_pt1 | contig 53388 bp, 69 predicted proteins | sample CZODoug1_16funga_FD_122059 | JGI IMG/M metagenome (GOLD analysis project Ga0137409, IMG submission 122059) | Vadose zone soil fungal communities from Angelo Coast Range Reserve, California, USA - CZODoug1_16fungal (Hybrid Assembly) | ecosystem: Environmental > Terrestrial > Soil > Vadose zone... | reverse complement strand
GCCTGACTAATCGCGTCCAGGGAGTTCACCCCGCGCTCAAACTTGCCCTGAGGGTCTGCGCGCCAGATTTCAGCCAGGATATCGTAGGACACCGCGCAGAGATCCTTGAACCGATCGCACAACTCGACCAGCACCCCACTCCGAAAGAGATCCGCGTCGGACTCTGAGAGCCGGAGCGCGTCCGCTTCTTGCCTGAGGAGTCCACGCATCAGCGAGAAGTCGAAGCTTATCCCGTTGAAACTCACGAGCAGACAAGCCATTTCTACGAAGGAGGTTATGGTGTCTTCCAGGGTGTGGCGGTCAAAAAAGTGCAGACGACTATCCCCGTAGGCGTAGTAACAGCCGATGGAGAGTCCCAGGGCCGGCTTGTTCTCCCAGCCAATCTTGACAAAACCATGGGGAAGTACCGGCGGAATACGCAGGGGCCCTTGGCACTGTTCAGGTGGTTTGCCACAGTAGCGGCAATCGTCTGGACTGCGGAGGCATTCCAAATCAAGGCAGATGATATTGAGTCCGTCGAGTTCCATCAGATGGTTTCTCCTCCCGCTGTAAAGTCTGGCAGGTAGCTATCGAGATCCACACAGCTATACAGATGCAAACACGCTTTGTGCATATTGACATGTTTACTCTTCGGTGGCATCACCTGATAGGCAGTACGTTCATCGCCGATAAAGACGCGCTTCACCTGACTCATCTGTTCCCAGGTCGGTATCTTCCCATCACGTCTGGTGACGGAAAGATGCAGCCAGCGCTGCGCGTCACTGTAGCGTGCACAGGAAACCAGTAATAGCAAGCCTTCGCCCTGATTACGGTATACCCGGCCGTAAGTTCTGGAGGGTCCCCACGCTTCGAGGCTCTCGCGCCAGCTCGTATGCACAGAGGCCGGGAACCAGTCGGGAAGCGTTACATCCTCGTGGCGAGCATCACCGCCCACTTTATACGTGCGGCCCTGGAAGTGTATCTCAGCCACGGCACGGCTCCTGGTGGACAACATAGCCTCTGCTCGGGACAGCCAGCGGTCTTCCTTCCGGGGTTTCTCGACCTGAGAGCACCCAGACTGCCGGGGCGATTGTGTCGAGTAACAGCACTTCGCCAGCGCTCGTCACGACTTCGACCAGGAGATGGCCACACGTGGGACAGTGCCCTGGTTGGAGGACGAGCGGTTTCACTTTGATACGCGGTTTAGGTGTCGCCATGCCACCACCTCCGTACAGACACCAGGAGCGCTTGTAAAGCCGGCAAGAGTCTTTCGCTTCGCTGGAGACTCTCCTGCCAACGACAAGAGCAGGGCTTGGCGTGTGAGTAGAATTCGCGGCACTGCGGGCAGACGCGCCAGGTGCCGATTGGATGACGGGTACCACGGACGATAGACATAGAGAGTTCCTTAGTGCGTGAGGGGATCGGTTGCACGAAAAACCTGATACCGCCGCTCAAGCTCCGTTTCCCAGAGCGCGCGGCTAATCGCCCTGCGGTGTCCTTTGCCACAGGTAATCAGTACCTTGGAACCATCACGCCAGTCGCCGATCGCCTGCGCCAGGCTAAGGTCCGTATCATCACATGCACAGTCATGGTTGGGATAGCGTTTCATTGCCTATACCTCAGATGGCGAGCGGATCAGTGTGGAGGTTCATTGGTCAGTCTGGGCAGCTTACGGCCGTTAAAGGGGACATGGGTAAAACGCATCCCGGCTTGCCGCAACAGACGCAATAAATCGCCCATCCACAGTTGGGTCTGGGCCCCAAAGTCTTTGAGCTGATGCAGCATATGGCCCGTCCCAAGTGCGAGGTCTTTGGCACGCTCGGGGCCTTGCTCGGCGGTTTTGAGACGAAAGCGAAACCCCAGCGGCAGGGTCTCGTCCTCAACCACCGCATTCCAGGTCGTATAGATCGGATAGGTAAACGCGGCCTCGTGCTCGCTCACCAGCATAATAGCGCCGGCAAGATCGTATTCCCGGCACAGGAGCTGCATCGCCTGCAGCGCTTCTTGCAGGCGCGGATCCTCGACGGGCCGATCATTGAACATCGCGCGCTCCTTTCGCCCGGTCGCCAGCCGCAAGCAAGTCCGCGCTACTGGGCTGTATGCCGTGCTCCAGGAGGAGTTGATAGCACGCCAGTCCTAGCCAGCGCTCGCTCGCAAACACGTTCGCCCGACAACACACCCCGTCCTTGGGACCGCAATACACGCGCTGCGCCTCAAACCAGGCCGTGAGACGGATGACCGTCGCCATAGACATGACAGCCGTATCCCCGTGTTCATAGCGGCTAATCGCCATAGCGGAGACGCCCACCGCCTTGCCAAGGGCCCGCGCGCTGAGGGCAAGTGCGGCACGGGCCATGCGCAGCTGCGTTGGGCTCATCTTATATCGCCAGCGGGTCATCGTCACCCGGCTCGGTGGCGAGATGCGCCGTGACGCGGTGGATCATAGGCTGCAGATGTTCAAGCGGTGGCGTAACATGCGGTGCTACAGCCGTAGCTACGCCAACAAACACGCCATCACAGAGCTCTGGATCGCACGCACTATTGGGCCAACGAGGATCTTCCTGGGCCCCGTGGATACACGGCGGACGATACCTGGCGCCTAAGAGACGCTTGTGTTCGAGATGCACAAGTTTTCGTTCGTTCCGCACACGGGGATCTGCGCCGTGACGGTGCTCCATCATCCACTGACGGGCTTCCCACCAGAGCATCTGGTGCCCATCGTCAGGATGCGCCATACCGCTATACTGCTGCAAGAGGTTGTTCGCCCAGACTATGAGCGTGTCGGCGCTATCTTGGCGCTTTTTGCCAGGCTCTCGTAAGGTGACGAACTGCATAGTAACGTGGTTCCCAAACGACTGAAGTCCATGCTCCATAAGCCAGCGTAGATGATGCCTAGTGCGTTCTTGCGGGTCGGCAAGGAGGCAATCAGCACAGCGTGGGGGACCTGAGGATGAGTGGCCAGTTTGAGGGTGGCGTTGATCGTCTAGCGGGTCGCCAGTGCGGTCTCTAAGCGGAGCGGCCATGATATTTCCTTTCGTATTCGTAAGCGCGTTGCAGCCACGTGCGGACAAAACGTTTCCAGCCGCGTGGCTGCGGACGTTTGCGCGGGTGTTCGATGAGATACGCCTCGATCTTACCAAACTCTTTATCCAGAACCTGCATATTGATACCACCGACGGCATGACTGGTTGCGTTCCACCAGTTGTCATCGTCCAGATACTCAAGAGGTAGTCCAAAACTGAGGATCAAGTCACGTAGTCCAGGCCAGGTTTCATCACTAAGAGAAGAGGCCTTTGCCCTCGGTGTCACCCCTGACACCTCAGATGTCACCCCTGACACCGTAAACGTCACCGTGTAGATGTTGGGTTTCCCGGGGCGGCCATCGGCGGTAGTGAAGATCTCGCCTTTTTTTTCGAGCACGCGGAGCAGGCGTTGTACCTGGCGAGAACTCAGTCTAGATTTACGGGAGAGCGATGCGACAGAACAACGGGCTATCCCATCAGCATCAGCGTCATCAGCAATGGCAAGCAAGAGCAGTAGTTCACTATTTCTACAACGAGAGTGTTCCCAGATAGCAGCATAGGGAGAAGCTGGCATGACGTGTTCCCTTCACGTTTCCCTGATGATAGAGGCGCGGCAGCTGGCGGGAAATTCCAGCGTTCGGTGATCAACCTAGCCGCGCCTTGGTAACGCAAGAGCCTCTACTCTACCACCCTAGTCCCCTTGTGTCTAGGACTTTGTTGTTCTTGTCCCCTTTCTAAAACGGCGGTTCTAACCCAAGCGCCCGTTCGTAGGCCACAAAGTCTTCCGTCACAATGCCCTTATGGCGTGCCAGAAACCATTCGGCATAGGCAATCACGATACTCAGGCGGCAGGCGTGTTCGACCAGACTCATTGGTGCTGCCATAGGTGTCCCCTTTTTAGAGCGGTGGATCGAGCCCCAGGGCCCGTTCATACTCCAGCAAGTTGAGGCCGACATCACTATCCGCTGCATAGACACTGAACAGCCCTTTACTCCCGTGCGCCCAGCACCACTCGGCATACGCCACGGCAATAGCGTAGCGGCATTCTTCTTCGATGTGGCTCATGATCGTGGCCCTCTCTTAGCATGGGAGATCGAGCCCCATGGCCCGCTCGTAGTCCACGAGGTGAAATCCGAGTATCTCGTCGTAGGCCTGCGCGCTAAAAAACCCGTCGCTGTCTGGGCCCCAGAGCCATGCGGCGTAGGCCACGCCGATACTCAAGCGGCATTCTGCTTCGACGGCACTTATTGGTGTTGCCACGCACTTCTCCTTTCTGTATACTAGGCGCTCTCCTCAGATTGAAGCTGAACTGCGTTTAGAGTGGATTATCCCCCTGAGGTAACGCGCAGGGGGATGATTCCACAGAGGTTTCCTTGCCTCACGCCGGCGTAGTGGCCAGCACTTCTTCAAACGCAATCTGCTCATTGAGACACGGGATTTTGACCCCTAACATCTCTTCAGCCTGGCGAATACGGACACATATCGCCATGTAGTCCCGCTCAATCGCCTCCAGGTTGGGCCTGGGCAGTGCCAGGCGCTTCGTGAGTCGTTCCAACTTGCCCAGATACTCCTTCGCCAGTTCGTCCGCGAGCATCAGGCGATTTGCCTCACTTTGATCCAGGGTAAGGGTCGAAAGAGTCACACTGCCGCTACTCACAAGTGTGCCCAGGGTGGCGACCTCTTCCAGGGCCGGGGCGTTGCCAAGGCAGAGCCACACGCCTTTCCACAATTTATCCACAGACCCTTCGAGGAGGTCTTCCGCGATATTGCGCAGGTCGTGATCAAAGAGACAGTTGGTGCCTAAGTCTTTGAGCTTCCAGGGTTCCAGGTCTTCATACAAGGCGCGAAACTCTGGCAGCGGGTAGTGGCCAGTCCGCTGTGGTGCGTCGCCTTCATCGCCACTGAGCGTGCACACCGTCTCGCTATACTGCACACCGTCAGGCTTGCGGACTTGCACGTTAATGTTGAGCATCAAGCCCTTCTGTTCGGTAGGCGCCGCGGCAATAGCGCGGTAGACGGTGCCATCGTCGCCTTTCCAGCTACTCCAGTCTCTCAGGACATACGCGATTGCTACTCGCATGGCATCGGGGGTGCCCCGTTCCTTGGGCAGCAGTGCCTCTTTTTCAAGGCAGCGCAGCCAGTTGGAGACGCGGTCACGATCGGCGAGTGTGACCTTTGGGACGGCTATTTTGATGAGTCGTGGATGCATGAATGGCTCCTTTACTCGTGATGTGGCAGTTCGTGGCTGATATCGTCGTAGAGATGGCCCTGTAGGCGTGCTAAGGTCTCGAAGATGACGTTAAATGTTTCTTGCTGGTCGACGCCTGTTGTATGCCTTGCAGCGGAGACGAGAACAATCAGTGTATCAACGGTACGGTGTATCTCTGTTTTCGACAGCGGTGTAGCCATGGGAATCTTTCCTCGTTGTTCTGTATGCCCCACAGCCACTAGCGTTGCGCATACGCGGTTGCCAGCTACTAGTAACTGCGGGGACTCTGGTTAGAGTGCGACGGCTTCGAGACTCGTCAGCTGCGCCTGTATCCAGGCGAGTGCATTGCTTCTGTCCCTGATGTGATCGTGTTGCGGATGCGCTCCGGTGATGACGTGTCTCCAGTCATATTCTTGCGAACACCACGCAATATGCTCTTGCAATGCTCCCCGACTGGGCACGTAGCCATACCCTAGGTCTGGCGGCGTCGGCAGACAATCCTGGAGACGAAAGACCAGGCGACGGAGATAGGCTCTGTCGGTGGTGATGATGGCTTCCTGGAGACTCCAGGGCGCCTCGTGGGCCTTCAGAACAGTGACGGACGAGAACTCCGTGGTGGGGCTCACACCCGTCAGCACACAGTACTCCAGCGAGACAAGACAGGTTCGCCGTCCCGAGTCTTCCAGGAGCCAGGCGAGCGCGAGTGTTGCCGCCATAGTCCAGTAGATCGTGGTGTGCGGCGTGGTACTGGCATAGGCGACGGGAAGGATAATGGTGGTGAGAGCGGTCGGATCATCGTGGAGAAGCTTCCGCGTGGTCACCCAGGCATGGGCGAGATCGCCGCGGAGCATCCTATCAGTGTCCGGATGGTCTCCGACTTCCGCGCGGACACGCCGGCGTTTGACGCTGCGCGGCGGTGGTAGGCGGGCGGTAAGCTCTTTGGCCATCGCTTCAATATCATTGATCGCTCCACTAAACGGCAGCATAGCGCGGCAGTCCGCCACCATCGAGGCCAGGGGACGGCCGTAGAAGGTATTGTTATTTGTGCTGGTCGAGCCACTGGCGCCCTGGTGGAGATAGACGCCAGTACTCGAGTCTCGCGGCGTGGCTTCCACCGCGTCTATCATGGCGCCTAGACTTGCGTAGTAGAAGGTGAGCATGGGGGCTCCTTGTGGTAGTGACGCCACCGAGCGGCGTAACTGGTGCGTTTACAAGAGAGACAGGTGACGTCAGCGATCGTTCGCCCGTGTGGCTTGTTCTTGAGTAATCGACCACAGGCGGTGTAGTACAGGGCCACGACGCCTCCAAAGGACACTTGCAAATACTCAACGCGCATGTGTACTTTCGGCATGGGGGGGGGGCTCCTTATGGGGAAGACGTGGCTCCCCCACTCGTGTCATTCCAACGTGACACGCATGCGGTCACGGTCTCGCACCGCACCAACTTGCTCACAGTGCGTGTCTTCCCAATCTTCAAAATAGTTGTACCAACTTTCCTCTAAGCTCAGTTGTTGCTGTAACTTGCAGGCGTCCGCAATGTTGCGAGTTGAGACATCCCGCGTCCATCCTTGCTGGGCGCGGCATCTGGCGCGTAGACGCTGCCCAAACGTGACAGTAGCCTTGTCGTAGGCGCTTATTTCCATCGCCTCATCGTAATCCACTGTCAGGCGGCCCATCGCAAAACGATCGAGGGTCGCCCCGTCCAACTGGTTGCGGCCAACATAGACGCGGTCAGCCCCGTGTCCTTTGGTGTTGGCAGCGGCGAGACACACAAAATCCTGGTGTCTGACCAGCGGTGCGGCATGCTCGCCCCTGAGCGGAATCTCCCAGTGGCTATTACTGAGTGCCGCGTTGAGAATCATCAACATATTGGGATCCGCCGCGTCGAGTTCATCCAGCAATACGACACCGCCTTCTTCGTAGGCCCGCACAAAAGACGAACGATTATATTCAAAGAGCAACCCCGCTTTGGACGGATGCAACCAGCCCTGCAGGACGCCTTCGCTCACTCCCGCTGAGAGCGAAATGGTGTACAGGGGCAGCGCTAACGCCTGTGCCAGCAACTCGCCCGTCACCGTTTTCCCGCAGCCCCGTGGCCCCACAAGCAACGTGTGGACCCGGCATAGGGCTTGTTTGTAGACGCGGGGGAACCAGCGGGGCATCGGGAGATCGGTAGGCGTGACACGTATCTGTTTCTCGTCAATAGAACGCGTGACGATGGTGTAGCGGTGCTTGGCGCGTTCGTCCGCCAATGCCTGGTGAATGAGCGCCTGGACGCGATCTTCGTCCAACGCCGTGGCGCCAGGCTTGAGCCGATCTTGCAGGCCCCGCGCCAGAAGGTCAAAGAGATCGTCTTGCGGAGGGGTAGGGGAAAGGCTTGGAGGTGTGACGAGACGATGCCCGGGACAATGGTGATGACACTTGCCGCATTCTGGACAGTAGGCGACTTCTAAACATAGGCCGTTGTTACAGGTGAGTTTGATAGGTGTGCCCGGCTCCGGTATATGCTCCTTTTCCAGCTTTCCGTCTTGCCACGGTGCTCCATGCGGCGAGGCCAGGAACTTTTGCCAGAAGCCTGGCAAAATACGCCGGGTGGTAAATTTCCCTTCATCGATAAAGGCTTGCAAGGCCACTTCCACCAGGGCGCTGGTGGCGAGCAGCGCGTCAATCTGCGGATCGGGACTTGAAAGTCGTGGCATACTCTTGTATCCTTTAGGTCTACGGGTTCCTCGCCCGTTGTTCGAGCTGGTCGCCCTGCAGGAGGGCTTGTGGCAACCCTGCAGGGCGACGTCCACGTTTATCCTTCTTCGTAATACGCATCAAACCACGGGCCCGCCTCCTGTGTAAGCTGGACGAGCGTCGGTCGCGTGGCGGTACTACTTAAGGTCTCAGGGTCACGACAATACTGCTGGGCTTCGCGGAGTGTGAGGCCGGTCAGCAGCGTCAGTCGCTTGCCGCTGTTGGCAAAGAGGCGGACGATCTTATACGTGGTCATGGGGGTTCCCTTTCAGGTCAGGAGTGGTAACTGTTTGGGATCAATGACGGGCTGCCCGTCATACCACTCGTCGTAGGCATCCATGGCCTGACCTTGTGTGCAGGGTGTCTGGCATGTCAGGCAGGTGATGGGGTCGTCGTACTGGTCAGGGTCATCAGGGAGAGCGCCAGTGTAGGTCGGCTCAAAGATGACAGAGCCGTCTGGCATCACGTCAACGCTACAGATAACGTCAATCACTACGGCGCCTTCGAGGCGAAACGTGGTGCCGTCGCACTCGGGCTCTGGACAACGAAACATGGGGGGTTCCTTGCTTGGGAGAGCTACGCCAGCCGTGGAAGCCACGACTCCCGTTTTATCGGGCTGCCCTGGTGCTCGTCCCAAGGCACGCACGCTTACTCGCTAGTGAAGGTAATGCCTAACTGATCGCGTAAGCCCTTGAGCATCGCGGGCAGCCGCTCGAGAATTTCCTGATCGGTGTGGGCCCGCATGGTGACCATGAACTCGCATTGCCCCTTCTTAAACTTGAGGTTGAGGGACGCCGGGGCTTCCGGTAGGGGTGCCAGTTTGGACGTCAGCACAGGTGGTAGTTCATACTGCGCGGGTGGGGCAAGCGGAGCGTCCAGGGCGCACGCCTCGCATCCTTCTTCACAGCCGTTGTCTGTCGAGCGGTGCTCTGGTGGGTCCCCCTGGTCCAGGATGACTTGTGGGTACACGACAGGGGGGACCTCAGGGCCAAAGATGGCGTCTTCCCGCCGCTGCTGTGCTTCCTCAAGGGTGCCCACGTGCTCAGTGGCGGTGCAGGTCTCGCATAGACTGTCGTCTTGTACGGTGGTGCAGGTGTGGTCATAACACGCCTCGAGGGCGTCGTGGCCGCATTCGTAGGTATGCGTGTGCGGGAGTTTCAGGCCTTCCATGCGGGCCTCCAGAATGTGCAGGTCTTTGTTGGCACTGCGCCTGAGCCACACGGCTAAGCGGTGTTTGCAGTGGCCTTGCGGGGCTTTGCCGCCATTTTTTACGTCCGCATCGGGACAGTTACAGGTGGTGTCGACGGTCCAGACTTTCGCCATATCTTTGCCCGTACTCCAGACATCCCACACGCCCGGGCTGACTTCCTGCATCATGCCAGCGGCGTTGGCGATGAGATGCGCCCGTGCCATGCGGGCGCGGTAGGCGTTGGCTTCCTGGGGGCCTAACTGGTTGGTGGCAACACGATCGTCCAGGCGGGCGAGAAACTCTCCGGCATGGTCGTCAACGAACTGGATGCGGACTTGCGTTACGGTTTTCATGCGACTATACTCCTGGAAGAAGTCATGGGGGCTTCTGTTGTAGATGGGCCAGTCTCCTTGCGGTGGGGGCTGGCCCGTTGTGCGTTTTTAGGGCATCACGGCCGCTACGCCAATGGCGCACAGCACACCGAACACGAGCAACCGCACGGGGTGGCTGCACACCCACGCGAGCAGTGAGACACAGGCACCTAGCGCCATAACCGCGACGCCAATACCGACGATGGTCATCAGTACACCAGGAAAAAACGCCGCTAGCAGCAGAATCGGGGTCATGGGTTCCTCCACAGACACGGGGTTTCCGAACCGTTTTTTTGGCACCTGTCAAACATTTGACACTGTGAACTAGTATACAGGATCATAGTATCCCAGAATCACGTGGATGGAAAGGGAGAGAGGGGGCTCTCTCCCTTGTTCGGGTTAGTACAGGCCGTGCGCTCTGGCGTGTTGTAGCCATTTCCAGGCTTTGCTAATCACGTCGGCGTGGCAATCTTTGGGAGCGCAGTGGCACAGCAAAACGGTATCGGCGGTCACCTTGTCCAGTTCTGCCAGGACAGCAGCATTCCTGGTGCACAGTTGCTTCCACAACCAGTGGCGATACTGCCGGATGGCGGTCTGCCTGCCGGCTTCGCCTCCTATGGGCCGAAAGGGATTGCCCAGAGGCGAGCCGTTATTTCTGCCGACATACAACGTGGTGTCATACGCAGAGCGGTTACGGTAGTGCTTGACTTGCGGTCGATCATCGCGTCTGGTGTAGTCGAGGTGCATGGTGGTCCAGGCGGGAAGGTTGGTGCCAGTGCGGGTTTCGAGTATCGGCATGGGGGGGCTCCTTAGTAGAGAATATCACCGTGGTCATTCATGAGATCGCGGCCACTATAGCCACAGCCTTCGTGCAGGCGTTCCGGGGCTATCCCTGTGAGAGGGATCGTCTGTGACGTGTAGGCGGCGAGCAGTGCTTCGGCGCTGTCTTCGTCTTCAGCATCGATCACATAGGTATCAGCAAAGAGAAAGTATTCACGGATGCGGTACGTGGGCATGGGGGCTTCCTTTCAGGGCTTTACGTGTTATCGTCGTTGTGGTGGTAAAACTCCAGGGTCACTGCATCCTGTTCTGGTCTACACTCGTCACAGTCACACGGCTCCTGCATACCATCGTCCCACCAGTCGACAGGCGTCTGGTCAGCACAGGCGGTGTCAAACGCGTCGCTCCAATCAGTGACGTTCGTCATACGGGGTCTCCTGTTTCGCGGTTACGCTTGTTCAAGTAGGGCCAATTTCCCTACGACAGGATAAGGAGAGCTTGCGCGCGTGCGGCAACGGTTCGGTGGTCCTACTCACGTCACGTCTGTCTCTATAGTTCCAAACGTCCTCAGTGATCGACCGGTAAACACGCCCTTCGCTCTCCCCTCGCCCAGATCTCTCACGAGACGACACACTGCCTCTGGTGAGGCCTGCCGTGTCCTACACTGGGCGTGTCCCTGGTCGGGTCAGTATTGACCTATAAGGTCTAAGGCTCTCTCCAGGTATCAGGACCACTGGAGATTTTCACGTCTTCGCACGCTCCGACTCTGAAGCCGGCTGCTCTTGCATACCTGACTATGGGCTTACTCAAGGAGTTGAGAGAGTTCCTCGATGCCACGTCCAAGAGGCGTGTACCTCACACGGATGTGTTCCGCCTTTGCCTGGGCTATGTGTAACAATATCCAATACCCCTTAATATACGTTCGCCTAGCTCTATCGTCAATCCAGTTTACAGGCAGGTAGCAAGTACAAGTTGTTGATAAGATAGTGGTTATATGATTATAAACTATTATGTAACAGGTCATCCTAGTAGGAAAGATAATGTACTAGAAAAGGTTACATTAGGCCAACTTAGACATGTAGCCGTATGTACATGCCTGTCCCTTTATGCAACCGCATGTACATGCATGCGTAGGGCTATTAAGGCTGGAGTCATTGACAGTTTCGCGCCCACCAGCATCCATAGTACGAAGAGATAGAGAGTAGAGAGAAAAACCCCTCGGATCTGCGGAGAGGTTTTGTTGCGAGCTTTGGAGGGCTAAAGCCCCCCAACTCCTCGCAACCCGCTCCGCGGTTCGGATCTGCTGGTGCGGCTCTTTCGACCAGGAATGATCGTTTTTGCGTCGCTCCACGGGTTTTCTTCGTGGCGGATGGCCCGTGGTGCGCGCCAACGAGCGCGTCTCAGATCTTCGCCTCGCCACGTCTGAAGCGCGACAACGCCTAAACCACCGCGACTGTGCGTGTCGTCCCTCTGCCGGCTCCGCGCTACGACTTTGTCGCGCGCTCCAGTTCGGAATGAACGACGTTCGCGGACGAACGCGTTCCGTCGCGATGGTGCCGCGACGGTAAAGAAAGAGTGTTTTTTTACCTTACGGAGCGTTAGCGACATTAGGGGGGTCTGGGGGGATCAGTCCCCCCACCCTTCTTTTTCTTCGGGTGTCTTTGTTTCACCCACCCAGTCGAGGACAAAAAAAGTCTTTGGATCTTACTGTAAGACTTGGGAAAGGGGACAAATTCACTCTTCTCTCGGCTGTTCAGCTGTTTTTTAGGTCTTAATGTTCCATTTGTTGGTGTGGGGCCGCAAAACTGGGAAAATGCGAGGAAAGCGAGGAAAATGGCCTACCAGCAATAAGCTGGTCCCTTCCCTAAGATAAAAGATCATAGAAGAGGCTCTCTGACACCCGCTATTTTACTGCTTGACATCAGGGGTTACATTGCATAGTCTGCGCAATGGTCTATTGCATCAGCTATGCAATGTGTGTATATTGCATGCAAGGGTTATGCCACAAGAAAGGCGGTTGGACATGCCCTCCAGGCGGAAGCTACGCGAGCATGAGTTGTTTGTCCAGGTGTTCAAGGCAGTGATGGAGCAACTCGGGGGGAATGTAGGGCTGACGGCATCCGACTGGCGCGTCATGGCGGTGTGCATGGGTGGGATGATTTACGGAGGTTTTATACAGTATAGTCAAAAGCAGCTTGCCGCGAAGGCATACATCTCCGAAGCGCAACTCTCGCGCAATCTTGGGCATCTCCTCATTGCTGGCGTGTTGGTACGGGAGCATGCCCCGAAAGGAAACCAGTGGCGGTATCGCTTCAACGCAAACCTCGCACACATGGGCGACACGGCGGATCTCATGTGGAAACGGACCATGGATCAGGGATTGATGATCTGACACGCCAGGGCAAACGTCTGCTCGCGGAGGAGGGCACGATCTGTGTCTTTCAGCGGGCGATGACAGAGTTAGGCGGCGCGCTGTGGATGACGCCGCCGTCCTGGCGCCTGTTCTGGGCACTCGCAGGGACGATGGAGCCGGCGAACTATGTGTACTACTCGATGGCGGAGGGGGCACGGCGGACGGGGATGTCGTATGGCGTGACGCGGCGGGCCTGGCAGCTGTTGCTGAGTCATGACCTGGTGCGGCTGGAGTATGATGCTGGGGGAGTGCCGCTCAGGTGGAGGCTCTCGCCCCACCTGTGCTGGCGCGGGCGGCCGTGGAAGGCGCGGATTGCGCAAAAGAACTGGGATGCGGAAGCTGAGCTTGCACACCTCGCCCAGACGTGGGATAATGGGCCACAGACGCAGGGCTGAGGGACGGCGGGGGAGGCACGGGCAAGCAGGGGGTCGCAGAAATAGAGACGCAAACGCCCCCTAGCCCCACCACCCCCAGGTCCCCATCACCCCATAGTCCTTTTTAAATTATTACCCAGTCACCTACAGGGTATCTCCTATGCCCTTGATCCATAGAGCGTTCCTCCCCTTGCTGGTTTGTATCGCCCTTGTCACCCTGGAGGGCATTTGCGTGTCGAAGGCCCCTGGCGGTGTGTTTCTGGTGCCTGCGCAGTTGTGTCCGTCCTGTGGCTATGTGTTAGATGCAGCGCGGGAGGTGGTACTGCCTGGCGAGGGTTCGCAGGGTCCTCCCCGCCCTGGGGACGAATCGGTGTGTTGGTACTGTGGCGAGGTGTTAGTCACAGATGCGCATGGCCGGCTTCGGCTGCAAGCGCCGCGTGAGGTATCGGCGGCGGCGTTAGAAGCACAGGCGTGGAAGCGAGGGGAGTAAGGCCCATGCCGGTATCCTATGCCCAGCAGCGTTCGCAGTCGCACGCCTCCCCGCCTCCGGCCATACCGTCCGATCCGTTTGGGTCGGCCCTTCTCACCCTGTTAGACGACGCCCAGGATATAGCGTCAGAGCGGGTATGGCAGGAGATTCCGCGCCTGATTGCTCGCCAATGGGGGTCCTTTACCCAGTACCAGTCGCCCTTATCGACGATGGGGATGATTAGCCGGGCGGCGGAGACGGTCCTGAAAATCAGACTGGCGTCTCGCCGTGGTGGTGGGGAAGAGGAAGCGCGGCGGTTAGAGGAGTTTCAGGGGCTCATGGCGGAGATTTGGGTCGGGGGCAGTGACGCGCAGGAGGGGACGGATGGACAGGACTGACGTCTTAAACGCGCAGTATGAGGCGTGCGCGAAAGGCGCTGAAGCGGTGGCGGGCGCCTGGGTGGGGGCTGGGGTGTTGGTGGCCTGGCTCATGGAGCAGGGCATGACCAGGGACGAGGCCGAGGCGCGGCTCGCGGCGCTACCGGTGGAGACGCATGATGGCTGACGTCAACGGTCCCCTGGCGATGCAACCCTGGACGTGTCCGCACTGCAAGGCGGTGTGGCACAGTGGAAGACAGTACTGTGTCGACTGTGGATACGGTGTCCCCGTGCAGCCGCAAAGCCAGCCGTGGCCGGTGGAGCTCACGGCGCCGGAGCTGGAGGGTGGTGGGCACGTCAGGCAGGCTGAGCCGGCGCACCAGGCAGCGACATTGCGCCGCTCGCTCGAAGCCGAATCGGCCCTGCAGGCGGAAGTACAGGTGCTGCGGGAGCGGGTGGGGCAACTCACCAGCCGTCTTGAAGACCAGCGCCAGACGTTTGTGACTGGCGTGCAGCAGATGATGCAGCCGCTGGCGGAGTACTATCGCCAGAATCATCTCGAGGTGCCGTTTGCGGAGATGATTCCGCAGGCACTCAGCACACTGGCAACGCTGTCGCAAACGGTAGCGCAGGTGCAGGCTGAGGCGCAGACGCTGCGGCGTCCGGTGGAAGGCCGCCGGGTGGCACCAGAAACACGGCAGGTGCAAGCGCTCGAGCGCCTGGTCGCCAGAGTGGCCGACACGCTGCTGACGTTTGACACCCGGCTCTCCAGGCTCGAAGACGCGGGGCAGGCAGGCCAGGACGAACCTCAGCCCGAATTCTTGGGCACGTTTGTGCTGAGTGACCAGCGCAGTGCGGAGATTGAGCGGGCGGTGCTCGACGCCCAGACGCGGGGGACGCGTTATGGCAGTTAAAACCATGACCGATATCCTGAGCTGGCAGCCGCAAGACGTGTGGACGGCGCATCTGCGCTGGCGTCTGCGCTATGGGACCATGACCGACGAGGAATGGCGCCATGCGCTGGTGGTGGCATGTGACGCACTGGACATCGCCACGGCGGCGCTGCGGGCGCAGGAGCAGGCGGTGCTGACCGCGCTCAATGCGCAGGCCTTTCCTGGAGTAGCGTATCATGAGTACGACCGGGTCTCCTGTAGCTAACCTTCCCTCCTCCGTACGTTCCTAAGCCATGCCGCTGCCTCGCTGGCGACTCCGCGACCCTTTCCCCTGGGAACCAGTGTTTTCTTTCTGGTGCATTGCCCGTGACCACGAGGCGTTTGACGTGTGGCGCCAGGCGGTGCGCGCCAATCCCGACTATCAGTATGTAGAGCAGGCCGAGCAGATTGCCAGGCTTACCTATGGCCATGTGCACGTGCTCAGTTGGCCAACCGAGGCACGACTGGCGGCGCAGCTGCACGCCGCCGTGGCGGGACTCCCGGAAACCATGGTGAGTTATGCCGCTCCCTAGCCAGGTCTACCGCCGCCTCATGGAACGTCTCCCGGTCCGGACGCCCCGGCGCGCGATTGTGCCGATGCGGTTTAACCAGGCGCAAGACTATATCCACCGCTCGATTGCGCCGGACCTCGACGCCGGCCGCCCGATTCGCCGCATTGTCCTCAAAGCGCGCCGGTTGGGGATGTCCTCCTGGATTGAGAACTTTCTCACCTGCCTCTGTGTCATGCAGGATTATTCGCAGGTCATGGTCGTCGCGCATGAGGCCAAGCCGACCGAGCGTATCTGGGATATGTCCAAACGCTTTGTAGAAGCCTCGCCGCTCAAGGCTATTGGCACTATTACCGGGCACAAGATTCAGTTTCGCCATTCGACGATGGAACTGGCGACGGCCGGAAGCCCCAATGCCACACGCGGCAGCGATCTGACCGCCTGCCATCTCTCCGAAGTCGCGTTCTGGAAAGATCCGTTGGCCATGCTGGCCATTCTCCAGTGTTTGCCACGGGAAGAAGATGTCTTTAGCGCGGCGTTTATTGAGTCCACGGCCAACGGCATGGTCGATGACGGGGCACTGTTTTACGAAGAATGGCTCAAGGCAGTCAAGGGCGAGGGGTCCTTTGTGCCGATCTTCCTGCCGTGGCATACCTTTCCGCAGTATACGTCTTTGAATAACAAGCCGCTCGACGATATGGAGAGTGATGAGGCGCAGCTCAAAAAAGACCTGGGACTCACCTGGGGACAGTTACGCTGGCGGCGGCGTGTCATTGTGGACGAGTGTCAGGACGATCCCGAGAAATTTAACCAGGAGTACCCGGCGACCCCCGAGATGGCGTTCATTATGTCAGGAACGCCCTATTTCTCCGCCAGGGACCTGCTGTGGCTGGAGCCCTGGGTTGAACGGGGGCGCCGTGGCAAACTTCTTGAAGTACGAGAACACGTGCGTTTTCAAGACGATACAGAGGGAAGATTTGTGATCTTCAAACCTCCCTCTCCTGGGCACGAGTATGTAATTGGGGCTGATAGCGCCATGGGGCATGATGATGCATCCCATTCACGGAGTGCCGCAGAAGTGGTGGACATGGATACGCTCGAGCAAGTGGCCGAGTACGAAGCGCCAGCACCGCCGCATACGTTTGCCAGAGACCTGGCCATGCTGGGTCGGGCGTATAATGAGGCCCTCCTCTTTCCAGAAGTCCAGAGTAGTGGCGGGGGCGGCGGCCGCGAACTCATTGTCTACCTCCGTGACTCCTATAACTACCCGTCTATTGGCGGCTGGAAAGGCGCTAACGATAGAATACGGGCGTATAATCCAGTCCTATATGGGTGGGAAACCAATTCCAGGACCAAACCCCAGATGATTGCCAGGATGCGGGAAGTGATCGATGAGCGCTCCGCCCTGATTCATTCACGGGCCCTCCTCACGCAGCTCCGGACGTTTGGCGAGAAGGACAGTGGGGCGATTGAAGCGTTAAGCGGGCATGACGATTTGCTCATGGCCTGGGGCATTGCGCTGATGGGCCGGTTTCAGAACCATATCCCGCAGACGTCGCACGCGCAGATAGCCCTGCAGTTCCCCTTTGATGCTTTACACTTACAGCATCAGGAAGAGATTCATGACCGGGATGCGGCGATGCTTTCACGTGTTATGGGTGCAACCCTGGGAGAAACACTGGACGGCATGCAACAACCTGCAACGTTTCTGGAGTGGTGAAATGATGTTTCGTGAGATTGAGACGCACAAAGTGGAGCATCCCAATGTCCCTCCCCAGAAAGTTCCGTCCCTCAATGACCAGCTCCGCATTCGGGTGATGGATGAGCCGGGCTACGGCGGCGCCTGTCACCACTACCGGATTGAGTATCTGGACCGCTGGACCTGGGACACGCACTTCCAGGAGGGGCCGGTGCAGGAGGTGGGGGTCAATGGGGTGAGTAATGAGGCGCTGCTGGCGATTGTGCGCGACCGGCTGGAAGGCTTTCAGTCCGGGGCCTATGCCTGCAAAGAGAATCATGACGCGCTCACGTATGTGATTATGGCCCAGCAGATGCTGCGCAAGCGCACGGAAGACCGTCTGGGGCGCGGGGTCGAAGGTACCCAGGCGCTCTGACCTCCTGACGCAAGGACAATGCATGCTGACCACCACCGAAAAACGGGCCGTTCTCGAAACCGCCAACTGGTGGCGGACCTCCTCCTGGGGACACAGGAATAAAGGGCTGTGACCAGGCGGTGTGACCGCGCAGTTGCGTGGAGCCGTCTTTAGCACCAATGCCCTGGGGTATATGTTTCCTATCGAGGCGAGTTGTCAGATCGCCGCCGTGGCCATGGACGATGTGGCGGCAGCGTGTAGCCTCAGCGTTGAAGCGTTCCTACGGGCCATGGAAGACGAAGGGCCGGCAGTCTTGGCGCGTTTGTTGTAGAATACCGCATCCGTATGCTACTATCCTAGCGCTGGACACCGGCTCTCTCAGTCGCACGCCTGAGATGTACGCCCTCCACTGGGATATCGGCTCCTGCCCTGTGATCCACACCATGCGGTGGTCGAGCCCTCCCTCCCTACTTCTTGGGGAGGTTTCACCCTATGACGATCGTCTGTCCATCCTGCATCGAGCATTCCCGCGGCCGTCACCAGATGGTGTTCCGTAAAGAGTTTGAAACGGGGAATTCCTTCGAGTGCCCAACCTGCGGCACGCTGCGCTTTGTCACCAAGAGCAAAACCGGCGGGACCATGGGCGCTGGTGCACGAGATGATGGCCGCGCTAACGCCGTGGGCGGTGGGTACGGCAACGGTACGGGAACGTACCGTACCGTCGTACGCTAAGATCGTTTCAATCCCTTCCAGGGTACCGTAGCCACGCCCAGAAGGAGCATAGCATCCTTTGTAAAGATGGCACAATGCTATAATGTTATAGGTTGCAAACATCATGCCAAAATACAATGCGCCTAAATATGATCCGCCAGAGGACGAACCAGCGGACAGCGAGACGGACGAGGATATCCTTGAGGATGTGGTCACCTCGTCAGCGGAAAGTCAGCCCCTGATTGTCGACCGACAGCCCCCGCCGCCCTTTGATCCGCAAGCCCAACTTGCCCAGCTCCTCCAGCTCATGCATACCTACCGCGATGCCGGGATGATTCAGCAGCGCGCCGATGGCTCCTTCATGTTGCCAGGACAAAAGGATGCTGCGTGGGAAGCCCGGTTACTTGTGGGCTCAGCCTGCGCCTGCCCCTCCTGTACGCCACATAATCAGCGCCACTGGCTCTGTATGGTGTGCGGCACCTCGCATGAGTGGGTGCTCGTGACGGATCGCCCGCGCACGATGCAGACCCGACTCGGACAGGGCGGCGTGGCCGGTTATGTGCATTTAGTCGATAGTAACGAATGCGCCCTCGAATATCGCCGACGCATGGGCCTTGGCGAGGGTGTCGCGATGGTGCCAGGACAGGAGCGGCCGATTCCTGTGGCCGGTGGCGACGATGATCCCTACGGTTTCTTTCAAACGCGGTGACATGCATGCACATGCATAGAAAAAATGACTCGTACTGTTTTTTCTCTGTAGGCTCATAGAATATGAGTTATCTCAATGCATGCGCATGTGTGTATGTAAATCTTTTGCATGCAAGAGTTTCATGCGAGTGTTTATGCATGGATCTTTTGCATGCATGCGTTTGCTGTACATGAATGACTGTGTTGAATATGTACCCTCTTTAAGTTGTTCAGGGGTGGGTGTTCATGGCCGACAATGACTGGATCAGTGCACTCACGCGACTCACAAGTCGAGGACTGCCTGAGGATACCGCGTTGTATGCTGGGAGCCCCTTTAGCGGCCCATTCTCGCGCACGGAGCGGGCCGAGCAGGGTGGTGTTGAGGCGTTACCGCTCGGGGATCCCGCTGATCCGATCAGTCAGATTGCCATGATTCTGGCGCCGTTCCTTAGCCAGTACCGCGGTATCCAGGCGCCAGTACAGGAACTAGGGATGCCGGCTCGCCGCACGCTGCCAACGCCTGGCCTGCCGGCGCTGACAGAGACTGCCGGACGGAGCACCGACGCAGCGGTAGCACGCATGCGGGCACTCCAGGAAGGTGGCCTTCCAGGTACGCGTCTCACAACACCCAGGCCAAGAGAGCAACTGTACCGCGCTGATGCGCCGATAGGCCAAGAACCGTTCGAGTTCAACGTTGACGATGACGTCCGGCAGACTATGATGCCCTCGGAGTATCGTAGCGGCCTCATAGACATGCCACCTAATATGCCCGATACCAGCAGCACCGGACTCCTCCACAGCGGGATTCGTGAACGCCTGGCGCATTTACGCAGCCAGGGCATAGACACCAGTGGCTTTGAGCACATCTACGGCGATATCCAACATGCAGCGGCAACAATGGAGAATTATGGCGAGGCTCAGGAGCTGACTGAATTGCATCGTCAATTGAGTAGGGCTATGGCGAGCTCGTATCGCAGTGGTGCCGCCGAACAGGCTTTGAGAACGAGATCGATCCCGCCTCCTGCGGCGTCAGAGGAGCTTGATGACCAATTCTGGGGCTTGTCGCAGGAGATCAATCGTGATCTGCAAGAAGCCCAGCATTCCGGTATTGATATTGCTCGCATCTCGAGAGAGCATGGCGATATTTTACAACGCTATATCGAGCGTCCTGCTGGCCAAGATGTTTCGCAAACATGGCTTGATCACTTGCGCGCCCTGAGTGAGCAGCTTGCCCATCTTATGGGCGATATTCCCTTGTAGGAGTTTCTAGTGGCTACTGCTTCTCCCCGCGTTACGGTTAACGGTCGCCATGACTATAACAGTGAAAATGCTCGCGTTGACCGAGCTGTCGGCGAACAGCGGCAAGGGGAAGAGTTACTCAGTCAGTGGGTTAATGGTTTGTATCTAGATGCCCTAAACGCTCGACAAAAGACTTTGCCTACAAACATTTGGAGAGACTGGGAGCGCGGCTACTGGGGAGATTATTGGCCAGATGTGTTACCGTCCTGGAAATCCCCCATCCAGATTAACGAGATGAAGCGGCTCATTCTTACCGAACTCTCCGATCTCACCGATAATTCTCCCACGGTCTATGTCACCTCGAATCCTGTGACCGGTACGCGGGAAGAACAGGTGGAGAAAGCTATTCGCGCTTACTGGCAGCGCTACTTTCTCGATATTACCATCCTGGAAGCCTGTGCTGATGCGGCCATCTGGCCCTGCGGGTTCTTTGAGGTGCCGTGGGACCCGCTGCGTCTTCAGGGCCAGGGCGAAGTCATCGTCCGTGTCCGCCCACCGCAAACGGTCTTCCCAGACCCCTACGCTACGGATGATGAGGATTGGCGCTACTGCATTACACAGGACGTCCTGGACATTAACGAGGTACGTCAACGCTGGCCTGACCAGGGCTGGCGTGTGAAGCCTGATGCTGCCAGGCCTTCAGACCCCATGCCTATGACGATGCCGATGGATCGCCCGTCGGGTGTTGGGCTGCTGACGCCCCTCTATCCCGTCAATGCGCCGGTGCCGACGCACGGCATGGATACGAGAGTCTCCGTCATTACGGCGCGTGTCAAAGACGCCACGCTCGAAGTCATTCCAGAGATGCTGAAAGATCCCGAGGGCGTCGACCGTCTCCGTCGCACCGTGCGCTACAAATACCCGCAGGGCCGCTTTATCCAGGCGACCTCCAATGTCATTCTCTACGATGGGCCGATGCCCTACGGTGACGGCTTTGATGTCATCCGTGTGACGCTGCAACCGACGGTCCACAGGTTCTGGCCAGAGAAATCAATCGTCGGGGAACTCCTTGAGTTACAACGAGCCAGCGATAAACTCGAATCCCTGGTGGTGGAAAATGCCCTGCGTATGCAGAAAGCTTTTTGGATTGCTGATGCTAATTCTGGCATCAATTCTCGCACCTTTGCTGATATCCCTGGCCAGGTCATTTTTAAGCGCGCTGGCTCAGAAGTTCGGGCCGAGCGCCCACCCCCGATGCCAGCCGACCTCATCCAACACGGTGGACGTCTGCGGAGTATCATGCGTGAGCAGCTTGGCCACCAACCTTCTCGCGCTGGCCAACAAGGTCGCGGCAACGTGTCTGCTGAGCTTACCGAAACAGAAATAAGTCAGTCGATGGGTCTCACGCGCTTACGAGCTCGTTATCTCTTTATGGCCGTCCATAAACTCGTCTCCAAGATCGTCGCCCGCATGGGACAGTTCTATACCGTGCCTCGTGTCTTGCCCTTTGCGCAAGGCGAGCAGTGGGAGCCGGTCTTGTGGGAACCGCTGCGTGACTGGAAGCAGTATGCGGCGGTGGTTGATCCAGCAAGTTTTAGTATTAACAGCAAAACGATGGTGAAACGCCTGGCCATGGCCCTGGCCAAGATGGGGAGAATGTCTTCCGATGAAGATTTGCTTGCTATCTTAGAATTTCCTGGTGGAAAGGCGATTGCACAACGGAACCAGAAAGCCCTGGAGTTGCAGGCTGCTGCGAAAGCGAAACAGGGCAGTAGTAGTAGGAGTAGAAAATGAGCTGGCTTATGATTCTTCAACTCGCAACAACGCTGCTTGGGCAGGCGTTGCAAGCATTTGCGGCAGGGCATACGAAGGAAGCAACCGCCACAGTACAGCTGCCACCGGAGCATGCCGCTGTAGTACGTACACTTGCTGAGCAGCATCCAGAAGTCTAAATGTGAAGGCGTAGGCGAAGGAGAGCCGCTATGAGTACCATCTATGAACAGATTCATCGTGTCAAGGTTGAGTATGGTTCAGGATGGGTATCCCGCCGTGAGAGTAGATACTATAATCCTCACCCACCGCCATATCGACCTGGACGCAGCGGTAAGGGTTCGGAAGAAAAACGTAGATTAAAACGCATGCGTCTTCATCTTGTAAGGATACTTAAAGCCTATATAGCAAAGAAGGAATTGTGAATGCCAGACGATACCGGCGTTAGCAATATCAGGGAAGTGCGCGGCAAAGATGGTTCAGTAGCCTATGAAGTCAGTGGTGGGAAGCATGGGGAAGGGGAAGCGTCGTTTTTCATCCCCAAATACTCCCTACATGACTACGAGAGGCAGCACGGAAAGAAAGAGTTTCAGGAGATGTTGAAACGTAGCATAGAGGCGTCTATCGAAAGCCGTAAGCAAGACGCTGAGCACAACAATTAGCTTGACATTAAAATCTCTTATAGGCACCATTAATCTGTGTCCTATTTTTCTCTAGCCCGAGACACCTGAGAGGGGGGATGAAGCAATGTCTAACCAACCAGAGCATACTGTACTGGAGCGTCGTGGCCGGAAGAAAGGTCGCAAAGGGCGTCGGATGTAGCTGGAGCTGCGGGAGCCCGCGGCTTTAGGGGTGAGGCCAGCTATCTTCCCCCAGAATATGGGCTGGCCTCGCCACAAACATAACAAGGAGAACACCGTGGCTGAAGTCGAAATCGTGAGTCCGCTCTATGAAACTGGCGTCCATCACGCAACCGTGCGTTCCCCAATGGCTGGCACTCCCCCTGACCCACTGGGCATTATGGACCCGGTAGGCCATACCGTGCCGCAGATTACGGCTGGTGGTGGGGATGAAGGCCATGGCAATCACTGGAAGCCAGAGTTCCCTGGCGGGGGAAAGAGCTAGCCATGGCCCCAATGCCACCGCCACATATGCTCGCTCAGCTCCTGCAAGGTATGGGCAAGGGCGGTCCTCCTGGCGCTGGTGGCCCTCCAGGAATGGGTGGACCGCCGCCGCCTGACCTGGGAGGCATCCAGAAGATGTCTTCGGCCCCACCAGGCCAGGAAGGGCCGTTATTCAACCAGGCGAAGGATGCGATTGGCACACTGATGCAGAGGTATGCGCTCAGGTCTCCAAAGCTAGCGAAAGAGTTAGCGACAGCGCTTGTACACTTGAAAGCCGCTGAGGAACAGTCGGCGACACTACCGGCTGAACCTGTTGCGGCGCCGCCGCCTGGAATGCCGTCCGGTGGTGGAATGATGGGTGGGGGCGATATTGGCGCACCAGGCATGCCGCAGTTAGGCGGATAGTATGACGATGACCACACGACCAGAGTGGCAGAGCTATGCGAAGAGTGTTGCTGGAGGCTACGTCGCGTGTTCCTGTGGTGATATTCTTCAATCAGTACAGGCAGTCAGGGAACATTGGCAACGAGGGCATGCTGATATTGCTATATCCGAAGAAAACATTCAGGTAGAAAGAAAGCAGTATGGCCGATCTCAACTGGACTGATGTTATTCAAAACCCTCAGGCGTATCCTGACGAGATGTTACTGAGGGATATGGGCGAGTATGGCCAGCGATTGGTCGACCTTCGTAAATCAGTCGTCCCAAGAGACACAGCGGCTCGCTTTGCTCAGCGTGCCGAAGTCCTTGCGGAAGAAAAGAGGGCCCTCGAATATCGGCTCGCCCAGGCCCTTGCCGCTGCCCCTGACCCTGTTGTGTCTGATCCAAACGCTCGCCCTGCCTATCCTATCGATTACAACACTGATCCGCTGCTTGGCCCGCTGCATCAAAATGGCGTCAAAGCACTCGAGATGGCTACGGCCAACGACAAGCGCCTCGATGACATCATGCGCATGCAACAGCAACTTTTGCAGGGCCTGGCGCAGATTCCGCAGGTTATGAGGATCGAACAGTTAAAACAACAGGATCCCAACCTTGATCCCGCCCGTCTGCTGGAGTTCCAACAGCAAAAGCTCCGCCAGCCCGATCTGGCGGATGCGTATCGCCTGATGACCTATGACCGCGCCGTGGCGACTGCCAGAGAAGCTGGCAAAGCTGACGGCCTGGAACAAGCGCAGAAAGACTTGATGATGCATCCGCAGGTGCCCTATGCACCCTACGGGCCTCCGCAGTCGATTCCCTTACCGCAACCGCAGTTTACCACGATAGAGCAAGCGGAAAGTGCGGCCATGAGTGATCCAGAGATTATCGGACTTCTCTACCCGAATACGTGATGCTGCGTATTCGCTTCACGCCTATTGGCTCCTTTCCCCCATAAGGTCTGAGCCAGAGCGGTACTCTGAAAGGAGGCCACTATGGCCGCTGGCGGGATAGGTTCTCAACTCTCTCAGCCACCGATTAGCCTTATCAATACGGCGAACGGAGTCACCCAAAAGTACTTCCAGCCCCAACTGGTCGATGCCGTCTTTAAGCCCTCCCCCTTCTGGTGGCGCCTCACGCGTCTTGGCCGCAAGTTTCAGGGTGGAGCGATCGTCTGGACGCTCATTAACCAGGAAGAATTAACCGGCGGGGCTTTCTGGGGCACGCAACTCCTGTCAACGGACGTGACCGATTCGGCCCAACCAGCTGAACTGCAGTGGCGGGCCTACAACCAGCTCTGCGCCATTCCCATCATTGACGCCATCTTGAACCAGGGCCCTCCTGGCGTCGTCAACCTGGTGCGCATCAAGGAAGAGATTGCCTTCGCGTCCTTGCTGATTAAGCTCAACCGCGCCGCCCAGCGTACCAGTCCCCAGAATACCGCCATCGATATTGACGGGGTCCCTATTGCTCTTGCGGCGTCTGGGACCTACGCCGGCGTGACGATTCAGAACAACGCGACGACCGGTTTTGTCTGGGAGTGTAACGGTGGGGCTGGTCCGCAAACCATGGCCGCACTCAACACCCTGGCGGGCTCTGCCGCAGGTACCGCCCTGTCGCTGGCGGGTATGCAGTATGCCTACGGCGAGTGCAGCTTCGGCAACGAAGAACCGACGCTGGGGATTACCACGCAGGCCGGGTGGAATAGCTACTGGGGACTCCTGGTCAATAACCAGCGTTTTATTGAAGATGAAGAGACGACCAGGGGCGGGTTTCGGAACCTGATGTTTAACCGGATGGTTGTCCTGCATGACCAGTTCGTGCCGAGTGGTGAGATGCAGATGTACACCGAAAAGTACGTGCGGCCCATTTTTCACCCTAATATGCACTTCCGCATGGACCCATACATCCAGCCAAGCAACCAGTATGTGGCCATTACCAGGGTTTACGTGATGTTACAGTTGCAGTTCTTGAGTTTAAGGAATCATGCTCGTATAACCACGATAAGCAATGCGTAGATAGGTATTCAATGCACTCTCGTATGGATGGGTGTATAGATAGTGATTGACTAAAGATAGTATATACGCTATGGTGCTCCTTGTACAGACTATTCTTCTACAAGGAGGCAAGCATGGCAGGATGGCCAGTCGATCCAAGCCCAGAAGTAATCGAAGCGCGGTTTTGGGCAAAAGTAAGTAAGCGTCAAGACGGATGCTGGGAGTGGCAAGGTGCTTTATCGTGGTCGAATGGGAAGCTTCCCTACGGTCTATTTCAGGTCAAAAGCAAGAAGATCTATGCGCATCGATACGCCTATGAGCTTGTGCATGGTTCTATCGCTAAGGGCTTGCAGATTGACCATACCTGTCGCAACACACGTTGCGTCAACATTGACCATCTCGAAGCCGTTACGCCGCGGGAAAACCAGCTTAGGTCGCCATCCTCAACTATCAATCGCACACATTGTCCGCAGGGCCATCCATACAACGAAGAGAATACCTGGTGGCTCAAGACAGAACGTCGATGCCGTATCTGTCTTTCTGCAGCGCAGAAGCGTTGGAAGCAGAAAAAGGATGCGCATGCACAGGCTAGCATTACTCGCACTATTCATTGCCCGCAAGGCCATGATTATAGCGAGGATAATACGCTCTGGATTCGTGGTTCTAAACACTGTCGCATCTGTATGAGAGCGCGGAAGCAGAAACTTAAGGAAGCGCGTCACGCTCTCAAAGCTCTGAAAGGCTAAATACATGGCATTCACTCTTGGCGCCTGGACCAAATCCCACGTCCATCCCTTTACCGTGGCTCCTGGCGGGCAGGCTTCCAACCAGCCGCCTACCATTGCCTATCACTTTGAACTCGCCGATCAGGCCGTGACCACCACGCCAGTCGCGCAGTTTCCAACTGGTGTGTCCTACGGCCGTTGCGTTGTGCGGCAGAAAGGCTGGGGCTCGGGCAACGGCACCGTTGGCCCTACCTACGAGTTGCAGATTGCGTACGACTCAGGGTTCACGTCACAGGTCCGCACCATTGGAAGCAAGATCGTGCTGCGGACAGGGACGGATCAAACGTTCTTGTTAGAAGGGCCGGTTCCTGATGCGCAGACGTACACGTTCGGACGCGTAGCTGTGACGCTCAGCGGTACAGACGTCGTGACGTTTGACTATGTGCTCGATACGATCCCGGGCATTTAGGATCTTTATCCTACGCCAACGAGAGGATGCATCCTAAGTGGCTACCATTTTTATTTGTAATCCTCGCCACTACGAGCCGTGGTATTGGCAGTCCCCCGACGATCCTGGCATCGGCGGCTCTGAGACCTTTGTGTGTGAGATGGCCTGGCGTCTGGCAGCGCGAGGGCATAGTGTGACGGTCTATGCCCCACTCCCTGCCGCTGTCACACGTCTGCACCGTGGGGTGATCTGGGAAGACCTCGCCAGGTTTAATCCTACGCATGCAGGGATCTATATTTTGGTACGCGGGATCGAACTCCTTGACCAATTTGGCTGCAACCCGCAGCAGTCTGTCTGGGCCGTCTTTCAGGACGTCGACACCCTTGAGCCCTGGAAAGACGAGTGGGCGGACAAGCTTGACCGCATTATCGGCCTCTGTGCCACACACTGCCAGTATCTCCGGGAGACGCATCCCCTCTTTGCTGATCTGGTAGAGCAGTCCCGGAACGGCATTCGTGGCGATCTGATTACTTTGCTTGAAGCCGAGTATACCTGCGCGTATCAAGAGTGGCCGATAGAAAGCGCTGATCTCATTGATGAACTTGATCTTGGCGTTTTGGGACTGCCGGAGCGTCATCCACACCGCCTCATGTACGCCTCCTCGCCGGATCGTGGACTCATGGGGTTGCTACAGGCGTTTCGACTGATACGGTTCCTGGTGCCCGATGCGGAGCTGCATGTGTTTTACGGCTGGGATAATCTCGACAAGCTCACGCACCGAGCATCAGTGCGCTGGCAGCATGCGCGTACGGTAAAGCTCGCCCAGCAACCAGGGGTGTTTCTACGCGGACGCCTGGGACAACCGGCGTTGTATAGGGAGTGGTTGCAGACGGGGATTATGTGCGCGCCTACGAACTTTCTTGAGACGGGCTATATCTCACTGCTTGAATCTCAAGCATTAGGGGCTATCCCAATTGTGAATCCCCTCTGGGCAGCGAGTGAGTACCAAGTTGCGGGTATTGCTATTGAAGGTGATGCGGAAAGAGATGCGTTAACTTTGCGGAGATACGCCATGGCAGCGGTGCATCTCATGGTGCATCCGGAAGGGCAGGAAGAGATACGTGGTCCCATGATGGCTGAGGCACGGAAACGCTTTGACTGGGCACACGTTGTGGATCAGTACTGCGATTGGATCGCAGAAGAAGGACTCTAGCTATGGCCATCGCTGTTGATCCGGCGCCAGTTGACCCCATCATCATCGGCCCAATTCCTAAAGAGTTGAAAGTGTTACTAATGGAGATGGTGGAACAGATGTGCCTTGTCGCTGCCAGAATTGATATTAGTGATCCGACGATACGCAACAGTCTTGATGCCTTTAAAGTGGTCTTGAAAAACTTGGAAACCCTCTAATGTTATTCGACTTCCTCCTTTCCGCCGACAGCCTTGGACACGCGCAGGGACAGGTGCGCGCCCTGGACGCCAGCGCCCTCTGCCTGGATCCTCGTGGTCTGACAGGCACAGAGGTGACAGCCTTTGGTCTCGCGCGTATGCTTGCCCGGCAAAGTCATACCGTGCGGTTCTATACCTGTTGGCGAGTTGATGGACACATTCTCCCGGGACTCTCAGCCCATCCGATGGCCGGTGGCCCTCTGCTTGATGAGATTGCTGACGTCGCCCTAGCCTTCCACGATGCCTCGCCCCTCACCGGTTGGCCGGCGGCTATTCGTCTGGCCTGGCACCAGACCATCACCCCACCGCATAGTGAGCGTATGGCGCAGGAGCCCGTCGATGCCTACATTGCCTCGACCGACATTAGCGCGCAGCATCTCTCAACACTCACGCCGGATATTCCCTGGTACACGGTGACGAATGGATGGGACTACGGCGTCTATCCCCTGCCACGGCCCGTGGAGGGGCGTATTTTTTACCATACCTCTGCTGAGCGGGGCCTGTCCCTCCTCCTCAAAGCCTATCCGCTCATTCGGCGGCGGTTTCACAAGGCCCATGTGGTGGTGTATACCCGTCTCGACACGGTGAAACAGCATCATCCAGGGCTCTGGCATGCGATGGAAGATGAGATGTATCAACCAGGTATGTCCCTCGAACTGCATCCCGAGGGTGCTTCACGCAACGTCGTACTTGAGGCCCTGTCACGCGCCCAAGTCCTGGCCTATCCCTCAGAGCCCAACATGCCGTGTGAAGTAATGCCCCTCTCCGTCATGGAAGCCTGTGCGCTGGGCGTGCCCGTGGTGACCGCGCCTAGTGATAGTTTTGAGCTGGCCTTTGACAAAGCTATTGATGTCTGTCCCTCACCGCCATCCCAGCACTTAGAAGCCTTTGCTGAGCATGTCGTGCATGTGCTGACCGACTATAAATGGCGCCATGACCTGGGAAGGCGCGGCAAGATGTGGGCGAAGCAGCATACGTTTCTCCAGACAACGCGAGAGTTTCTCAGTGTCGTGGGGCAAGTGCTCAGGCACAAGGAGGGCGCATGCTCGATCGACTTAGATGCTTAGGTTCGTGTGGCTACCTTGGCGGAGTTCCTTCAGTGCCAGAGCCTTTCTGTTGGTCTTGGGGCGCGATGCGGGAGTTTAACACGGAGTTCCTCTGTGGCCAGGGTGAGACCATCCACTATACTCGCGCTACATTCTCTCTGCACAGCAGTGCCAGGAACTTTCTGGTGAGTGAGATGCGCGGGGACTGGATCTGGATGACCGATACCGACCACATGATGGAGCCAGATATCGTGTTCAAGATGGTGAAGTTACAGCAACAGTATCAGTTACCTGTGCTGACCGCGATCTATCGCCACAAGGCCTTACCCCATCACCCGATGCTCTGGGTGTGGGATGAGGCAGACCAGGGCTTTATGCCGTTCATGGAGTACGACACCACGGTGCCGTGCTTCCAGGTGGATGCCGCTGGGGGTGGGTGTTTGCTCATCCACCGCATGGCGATAGAAAAGCTTGAGCGTTTGTGTCAGCCACCAGAAGAAATGTTTGATCATATCGGCAAATGGGGCGAAGACCTGAGCTTTTTTCTCCGCTGTAAGCGGGCACACATCCCGGTCTACGCGACGGCTCTTGCAGAGACGATACACTTGATGACCAAGGGTATTACGGATGACGACTATATTAGTTCGTGGTGGGAGTCTCAAGAGGTTAAGACAAAGGCGGTGCGCTAATGGCTGACATCCCTCCAGTATTAAGTGCCGAAGCAGTTGTTGGCGTCTACGATCCGTTTACACCCGTGGAGACTGCCGCGTCCATTATCAACAGTGTCCGCGACCAGATCCCGGACCCGGTGTACAACGACGCCGGCGAGCCTGAGCCTGATCTGGATGGGTCGTTCCTCAGAGCCCAGACGCTCTATCGCTGGCTGACGAATGGGATTCTGGAGATGTCGAGGCGCTGTAACTGGCTCGTCCCCGACTGGTTTGTCTTTCCGTCGACCAATATGGCTGAGTCATACACGCTCGACTCAAAATGGGTGAGTGTCGAAGCCCTGTGGGTGAATCAACTACGGTGCGTGTATCTGGACGAGATGTGGCGGATCTACCCCAGTGCCTACGTCGGTCAGCCCCTGACGTACTCCATGAATCGCCGGGCTGGGGCTCTGGACCTGTCGCTCTACGGCGCCCCAAACCAGACTGATCCCGTTACTGCTCTGACAGTCGCGCTGTCGCAAGCCAATGTTACGTCGTTTACCGTGAGCGATACCACCAATTTTCTCTCCTATGGGTGGGTACGGATTGAAGGTGAATTGATTGAGTATCGCCTGGTGAATGCGACCACCAAGGTTGTCTCGGTGCTGAGGCGAGGCCGGGCGGGCACGCGGCCTGGCACGCATGAGATTGGCGCGCCGGTGACTCACTGTAGCGTGTGGTTAAAGGGCTTGCGTCGGCCACTGCCCGTGGGTCTCAGTACGGATGCGGTCGAGCTGCCCTCGGCCTTCCTGGCGCCATTGGAACTGTATGTGTTAAGTAAGGTGCGCGAGGCGGAGCAGAGCCGGGCAGAAGCCAAGAGTTTGATGCAGGATTTTCTGGAAGCCTGTAAAGACATCTGTGGTGATCCTGTTTGGCAGCAACTTGATGGTACATTTAGTGTTAGGGCTTACGGTTCATATATTGGTGGGCCTATTTATGGTAGTGGATTTGGCACCATTGTGCCATGAGAGCACAGCATGCCTGAGAATCTGAAACCAGTCACCAAAGCAGATTTCAGTGGAGGCCTGAACACCGTCGCCTCACCCTGGACGCTGAAGCCGACTGAGCTGCTGCGCTGCGAGAACTTTTTGCTCGATCAGACGGGCGCACTGCGGGTCCGCGATGGGGTGGTCACGGTGGAAGCCCCACCGACGATCCCGGCGACTGTGGTAAGTGTGCTGGACCTCAACTCGCTCTCTCTCAATAATGGGTCGATCTTTCGCCTGCGTATTACCAGTGAAGTGGACGGCACGCAGAAACTCTACCGCAGCGAGACGCCCTGGACGCTGCTGGGGACGTTTGCACTCCAGTACGACACGCCCACGATGCTGAATTTTCTGGACCAGACGCTCATGACGGATGGCTATACCGTGCCTTACGTGACCAACGGCGCGAGCTTCAGCATCTTTCCGACCGATCCAGCAGCAGACATGATCCCTGGCGCCAAGTGGATGGTCATCCACCAGAACGCCGTATGGGCCTGGAATACGGCCCAAACGACGTCGACCTATGATGGCCCCTCGTCGATACGCCAGAGTGACGTGGAAAACTTTCATTCGTGGCCCGTGGGTAACCAGCTCTTTGTAGCCAAGGATGACGGGCAATCGGGCACAGGCATCGGGGTCTTTACGATCGCAGAATCAGGGATTTCCCCGGATAACGTCCTAGTGCTCTTTAAAGACTTCTCAACCTATCAAGCCTCAGGGGCCTTTGGCGGCAGCGCGGCGCCCACGATTACGCAGGTGAAAACGGATATGGGTTGTATTGCCGGGCGCACCGTGCAGTTCATTCCGAACTTCGGGATGATCCGTCTGACGCACCGCGGCTTTGCACTTTTTAATGGTCTCAACGATCAGGTCATTTCGGACAACATTCGGCCCTATATTTTTGGCCATGACGACATTACCGGGCTCAACTATACTGCGGCGCATCTCTCGGTCGCCACGCAATCCCAAAATCCGCCGCTCTATATCTGCGCCTGTCCGTCGACGCCGCAAAGTACCGGGCTTGACCGAGTGTTCGTGTTCGATGTGACCAAGAAAGCCTGGACCATCTGTACCTTTCCAACGCCCTGGGCGACCTGCAACCTGCTCCTCGAACCTGGCGCCCTGCCCTATACGCAGGCCGGGCTCGCGGCCCAACCCGCCGTGCAACGCATCTTTACGGGGGACCTGCGCGATGACGGCGTACCGATTCCTTGGCAGGTGCGCTTTCCGCCGCTGCCGCAACCGATGCGTCGGGCCTACCTGCGCCGGTTTCTGGCGGAGTTCTTTGCCATCTACGCTGGGCAACAAGTGGTGGGAGATTTTGTTTTGGGACCAGCCCGGATGCCACAACACGTCAGGCAAACCAAGCGCGTCACACTTACCGCCCAGGCGTATCCAGGATCAGGAGTGGAAGCGCAGATCGAAGACGAACTCTTCTGGGATATTGGACGCACAGGCGAAGTGTTGTGGACGGAGTTGACCGGCGCAGGATCGCTGACGCTCAGAGGCGTCGAGTGGCAATTGTCACAGAAATCTTTGACGCGACCGATGAGGATTTAGCTCTGAAGTAACTGGATATCGTTTTGCCTGTACGGCCGATATCACAGAAGAGCTCATCTTCGTTTCAATCCCTTCCAGGGAGCTACTTCAGAGCCGTTGGTACTTTAACACAGTCTATTCTAGGTGTCTAGTGAAACGATTAGTCATTCTGGCTATGCTTCTTTTTGTACTTTCCAATAGTTCATTTGCAGGAAATACGCATGGGGATCCCAACCCGCAGCGCGAGCTTGAAGCCTTTTTTGGCGATGCCCTGGCGCCGTTTCAGACGTCAGGATGCTTACCCCCTGTGCCGTCCTCGTCAGCCACCTTCGCCGCCTTTGCCTGTCAGGGCTACGTGCAGGGCAGCACGCTGAGCCTGATCTACGTCACGCAGAGTGCCGCCACCCTTGGGCCACTGACGGGAGGTGACGGGATTTACTGGCTCGGCCTGCACCGCGATACCAGTACCGCCGTCAGTACCTGGACGCGGCAGCGTGGCACGCACTATCTCTGGCAGAAAGCGGCGACCAGACCCGCCGCCCAAACCTCCACAGTCATTTTTGCCCGCGTTCTTGTCAGCGCTGGGGTCATTACGCTCGTCGATGATCTGCGCGTCCCACGCTCCTGGGTGCTCAGTCAACGCTACAGCGTGCGCGATCCACTCTACGGCGCCTTTGGCAATAACACCAATGATGATCGGGCGGCTATTCAGGCCGCCGTCGATGGCTTACGCACCGGGCTCGCCTACGGCGCCAGTACCGATCAAGCCGACAGTCTCAGCCCACGGGGAGGCATCGTCTATTTTCCGCGCGGGCTCTATAAAAGCTGTAGTTCGATTGTCATGCCCCGCACCTATGGCGGCAAAGATGAGTACAACGTCATCTGGCTTGTCGGCGAAAGTGATACCGCCAGTCTGCTCATGGGCTGCGGCACGAGCTTTGATACCGCCCTGGGGACCAGTCAAATTACCTGGTCGGAAGACGCGCCCCATTTTAGCGATGCGAGCTATACGACCTTTAATCCGCAGCCGGCCTGGAATCAGCGTATCAGCAATCTGGGTTTTGAACTCCCCCAGGTCCTCGGGACGCAAGCGCTGAAGTTCCAGGCGACGGCCTACCAGCTCACGGCGGGCAGTGGCAGTGGCTGGACGTCCTCACGCCTCCAGCTCAGTATGGATCATGTGCATTTCCTGGTCGATGCGAATTACCAAAGTGCCGGGATTATGTATTACAACGCCACCTGTTGGGGGTGCAATTTTAGCTTTCTGCGGGTCGATGTACGCAACAGTAATCAGGTGAGTGATGCGCCGTATAACCCGGTGCTCTTTCGTACCGCCACCACCGAACCAACGGGCCTCGATATTAAAACCATTGACGGGCTTGGCCTGGAATATAGCCGGGTGGAGCATGTGATGGTGGGACAGCAGCGCAGTGGCCCCATTACCTTTTACCAGGGGCGCTGCGGGCAAACGTCCTTCAATGATATCAACATGGGGCTTGGGGCGAATAGAGATAACGAAATCTATTTGTTCAACTCGGGCGGCTGTACCATTTCGATGTTTCAGGCCGAAGGCGGGACGCGCAGTCCCACCGTCCATGTTGAGTCCAGCGATGATATGAAGCTGCAAGATTTCAACATTGGCTCCATTCGTCCGGTCTACGGCGCAGCCACGAATACCCCGCTCGCCCGCACGAAGCTCAACCTGATTAATACGCGCAATCTGACCATTGAGCATCTGCGCGGCACGCGGCAGACCCCGGCCTATTTTGCCGGCGTGCAACACTGCCTCTGTGCCAGTGGTGCGAACGCCGGCGCGCTGTGCACAACGACCGATCCGCCGTGCTCCAATACCTCCGGAGGCCTCACCTGCGCTGGCGGCGATGCCATTTGTATGCCGCAAGACACCCGGGAAGTCTGGGCGGAAGCGCAGTGTACCAATAACGGCGCGGCCTGCGGCAGTTTCTGTGTCGGCGGGGCCTGGAATGGGCGCACCTGCTACACGAGTAGCGACTGCGATTTTCTCATGAGTGGGGGGAATTTAGGGTTTGGGGCCGGGGTTTGTACCGCCACCGTGTGCGGTGGTGGTGGGACCTGTGCGCAGGTCAACAAAGGCTTACGCATCCTCGATAGCATTATCCCCGATAGTTTTACCTCCACGCTGTGGATTCCCAATCCCGATACGGGTTACATTACGGCGGATGTGCGCAGCGGCGCCAATGCATCGATTGGACGTCCCGAGTTGTCGCCCCTCAATACCCGTCTGACGACCTCGTTTATGGTGTGTTTCAATAATGATTGCACGACGGCGATTCCGGCGGGCGTCGCTGGCGGGTCGTGTACCGGGTCTGGGTGGAACAATCTCGATGCCAATTGTAAAATTGCCATCAGTGATGCGATCTATTCCAATACCACGGTCTTTACGACACCTCCCTATCCGACCACCGCGGCCAATAGTTTTGTCACCGCGTCGTGTGCCAGTGCCCTGGTACAAGACCTGGTGCTGACGGCGGAAATTACCGGGGGCAATGCGGTGCGCGCCCGCATGATTAATAATTCGGCCTCGGGCGCCATCACCCCTGCCTGCGGGGTGCTGCGCTTTGATGTGACGCCACGCTAGGAACACGCCATGTCCATTCGGCATTTTAATCGCGTCCTGCAAACCACCGCAGGGGCTATTGTGACGGGAGTCACCGTCACCGTCACGATTGCCGGCACGGCCACCCTCGCACTGTTATTTGATGACGCGGCCGGCGCCGTCCCGAAAGCCAATCCCTTTGTGAACAACGCGACCTACGGCACGGCGGACTTCTACGTGGAAGAAGGCACCTACGACCTGGATTTTGACAAGGATGGGTACACCTTCCAGGACCTCAACAACTGGACCATTGGGGCACCACTGCTCAGGCATACGGTGGTGGTGTCGTCAATCAATGCGGCCGCTATCCTCAGTGCGACGGATGCCATTCCCGCTGGGGCTCGCGTCAGTGGGGTCTTCGTCACCAACACGATCGCCTTTGGCACGGGTTCTGGACTGACGGGGTACACCATCGGCGACGGCAGCACGATTGATCTGTGGGGCACCAATGGCGTGGCCCTAAATGCGGTTACGGGCCAGAGTGCGTTTCACTCCGGCAACCAGCCGATCTATGCGGCAGCGACGGCCGTCGTGCTCTCTGCGATTGGTGGCGTGTTTGCGGCGACCGGCGAGGCGCGGATTGAGGTGGTGTATGCTCTTGACGCGGCTCTCTGAGGCGGGTGACTACGATGGGGGATGACGGCGGCGACAGTGGCACCTACGGCGATCCCTATGGCGCGCTGGGCAAAGACTGGTTTGACATCGCCAACCGTGCGCCGACGCTGCTCACCCCTGAGGACTGGTATAACTGGGGCAAAGGCCAACCGGGGTTTTTTGGGACCTACCAGGACCCGCAGAGCGGGCAGACACGTCCCACCCCAGCGCCGCCCTCCCTGGTGCCGTCCGGCGTGTACCAAAACTATGACCCGGCAAGTGGCAAGTGGAACGTGCACGATGATCGCACGGGCGGGTTCTTTGGCTTTGTGGAAAACGATCCGTATCTCTTTGCGGCGCTGGCAGCCGCTGCCTTTGCCGGCGGTGTCGCTCTGGCGCCGGGAGCCGCGGCGGCTGGGGCGGGCGCCGGCGTCGGAGAAACGGGTGCTGCTACCGGGGCAGCCCTGGCGCCAGAACTGGAAGGCGGCACGTTTGGGGCCTTGCCCGCCAGTACCTTTTCGACCGGCGAAGGCCTCTTTGGCACCGGCATTACCGGACAGCAGGCCTTGCAGGGGGCCTCGCTGCTCAACAGTGCCCGCAACCTGGCGCAAAATCCTGGTGGTGCTTCGGCAGGGGGATTCCTTGGCTCCGTGGCAAGCGCCTATACGGGGATTCCAGGGCTCGGGACGGCGGGCTCGTTTGCCGGTGGGGCGGGGGAAGAGGCACTGGGAGGCAGCACGGGCGGTGATACCTTACAAGACAGTGGAGGACGGGGTATGGCGGAAAGTACAGGCGGTACAGATACAGGCGGCACCGGCACCATGGATTGGATCAATACGCTTGGCCCACTGCTGACCAGCGGTGTCGGTCTGACCGGGTCTGCCTTGAGTCTCGCCGCCATGCCTGAAGTCCTGAAGCGTCTCGAGACGCTCTATAACCAGTCCCAGGGCAACTTTCAGCAGCAAACGCAGTACGCCCAGATGTATCAAGCCCTGCTCCAACACTACCAGCAGCAGCAGCAGCAAGCGTTTCAGGAACAAACGGGGCAAACAGCCACGGATAGAGCCAATGCCGCTACGGCGAATGAAGGCCGGGCCGGCGTGGCCGGGCGCCTCAGTGACCCGGCACAGGTCGCCGCTGGCGCCCAGCAACTCTACCAGCCGATGAGTCAGGGCATGACCGATAACCTGCTCCGTGGCGTGCAACGTGATCTGGCGATGCGCGGACAGTCAGACGGCGGCGCCGCGTCCAGAGCCACGGCCGATGCCATGGCGCCGTACTATAACCAGTTGCAGCAACAGGCGATGCAGCATTTCTTAAGTAGCCAGGGACAAGCACTGAGTGCCTATAATCCGCTCAGAGGCCCGTATAGTCCCGATCCGCCACAGCCGCCGTTTCCCGCCCAACTCCCCAAACCTGACCAGTACGTGCCTGGCGCTTCAGGTGGTCCGCAGGCGGATCAGTCTGGCGCCTACAAAGGTCTCTCTGACCAGGTCGCCCAACTGGGCAAACTGCTGTTTGGCGGCGCGGCGACGAGTCCAGGGGCCGTGGGACTGCTGAGCAAACTCTTTGGGGGCGGAGGGGGAGGACAAAATCCTGACGTAGGGACGTCGACCGATGCCCTGGGGCAGCAATACAACACCGACTTTATCAAATCGTTTGGAGGCGGCGATACTGGCGGAGGGCCCCCCGCAGCCGCTTACGCGTATGATTATGGCTTAGAGTAAAAATGTCATCTAATCACTCTATGGGTTTCAGGACATATGCGTATCACGACTCAAGAGATTACGCCCCTGACGCTGCGGGAAATCTATCACTACTGCCACGCGCGGAGTTTTCTGGGGGTGTGCGCTGTGACCCCGGAAGCCTTCCTCGAAGTAACGCAGCGCTTTCTTCCGGAGTATCGCCCGCCTGACGATGCCACGCGTTTTCCGCTGTTTCCCTGGCATGAGGATGGCGGCGAGGCGGTCATCCTCGAAAAGAGAGGAGAGGACTAGTGGCTTTCCCCACTGCTCTCAAAGTCCTTGGGCCAGCCCTTACCGCCACGGCCGAAGGTTTGCAAGCTGTCCCCGAGCTGATCGACAAAGACGAGGAGTTGCAGCAGCGGCGGGCCATGCGGCCCCTGACATTGGAAGAGGCGCGGCTGCGTATTCAGAAAACCCGCGAAGAGTTGGAGCGGCCCAAGCCTATTTCTGCTGGCGCGCACGGCTCGTATATCTTCAATCCTCAGACCAGGAAGTACGAGTACGATGCGCAGTCGGCGACGCTTGGCGGTATGGGAGAAACCGCCTATATCCGCAAGCTGCGCAGTCTCTCAGTCATGGCCGCTGATAAGAGCAATCCCATGTTGGCCGCTGCGGCCGAGGGTGAACTCAAGAAAACGGCGGGCATCAAAGATACCGCACAACTGCAATCCATGCGGCGCTACTTTGGGGCACTAGAACGTGGCGAAGATCCCGCACCGGAAGATACGCAGTTGATGCAGATTATCGTCAACCGTTCGGTCCGTGGCAGTGCCGAGGGTGGCTATTACCCCTTCAATGCGCCGCTGCCAGGCGCCACAGGCCAGACACCACCGCAAACCCCTCCTGTGGCTCCGCCACAGCCTGCACCAGGGAGTACAGCCCCTGCACAACCCGCACCGCAGCGCGTGGCACCACGGGCCGCTAGCGGGCCTCCAGGACAGGCGGCACCCGTGCCAGCCCTTGAGCGCTCGTATCAAGACTACTTTACCAAAACAGGCGAAGTCTACGGCAAACAGGTCATGGATGGGATGCTCACGGATGATCCGCAAGCGCTCCAACTCAAAACGATGGCAGCGCTGCGTGGTTTCCTGCGAGCGTATCCCAACCAGGCAGAAGCGGTTGACGCGCCGCCGCCAGCAAGTCCAGCCCCTCCCACGGCCACCTCAACGCCACAGCACGATCAGGCGTACCGTAACAGGAATGCTGGCGCGGTGCCAGCGGTGCCAACCCAGCCTGGCTCCGGCCCGACACCGAAACGTATCGCTGATACCATTGCCGCAGAACGTCGCGCCAAAGGCTTACCGCCGTTTACGCATGACGAAGTCGCCGTGGCCAGGCGGTTACATACGCGAGGGGTTATTCCATCCAGCGATCTTGCGACCATGGACGATGCCAACTTTACGAAAATCCAGGACTACCTGGATGCCAGGAAGCAAGAGCCGCTGTTTCAGCGCCGCGTCAAAGAAGCGGAACCGCAGATTGCGGCCCTGGATGCGATTGAGATGGCGGAAAAGGTGTCTGGAGATATTTATCCGCTGCTCAACTGGCGCAGTGTCGGTATCGGCGGCTTTCTCAACAATGCCTGGCAAACCGCCGCGTCAGCCATTGGCGCTTACAAAGACCCCAACGATAAAAAGACGCTGACGCAAGCGGTCGATGCCACCAGACGCGTGATCGATCTGGCCAAAACCCGCGGGGATATTAACCAGGTGCTGGCAGAAAACCCACAAGCCGCGCAGGACATGATGAATCCTGGCGCCCCAACGGTGCGTGTCTTGGCAGCGGTCCTCGCCTATCTGCATGCCAGCGCTATTAAAAAAGGCGCCTCAGCCGGCGCAAAAACGGTCGCAGTTGCCGATATCAAACTGGCCAACGAACTCTTTGACCCGGTCGCCTGGACCACCAGTCCTTCGGCCGTGCGGGAAAAGCTGGTGGCGTTACAAACCAGCTATTTGCGACCAGAAAAGGCCGTTGTTGAGAAAGCGCTCATGCTCAAAGGGATTAATCCCAAAACCCGTAAACCCGAGAAAGACTTTTATTTTGGCAGTGAACCAGGAGAAGATGTGCAACCGCGCACGGGCAAGGAATTACTCGATGAATCGGATGAGGCAAACTAATGCCGCGTACGTATACCGATGAAGAGAAAGCAGACATCTGGCGTGACTACGAAACGTATTCGCCAGGGGACCGGGCAAAAACCGATAAGCTTATTGGCCCTCCGCCATCCGTACAGACAACGCCGCAGACAACACCGAAGGCAACACCGCAGACTTTACAGGGACCAAGGTTGACAGGAGCAACACTTGATGATCCACGCGATACTTCTCCCTGGTATCAGCGTCTACTCAAGCAAATTCCTGGGGCACTCAAGCGCGGGATGGGCAGTTATGCCGGCACAAACATTCCAGAGCAAGTACCCGGTGAGTCTGATGAACAAATGCGTGATAGAGTCCGTCGTGGCGCACGAGCGCAACTCGAAGTAGGGGTACCAACTGCCATATCACTTGCCATTCCTGGAGGCTCAGCAGCGATTCCCGTGGCAACACAACTGGGTCGCTCGCGTCTCTGGAACTTTGTGCAGCAGGTTGGCCCTACGGTGTATAAGGCAATTGTCACAGGGCTCAGCGCTGACGTTGCGGCACGCGCTGCCAATTTTCTGGATAGCGAGCATTACAATGATCCCGAACTTCATGGCATTCTCACGGCGACCGGTGAACTTTCCGGAGTTGGCGCTGGCGGCACGGTGAATGCGATGCGGCGCGCTGTCGCTGAAACACCTCAGGGAACAACCGTAAGGCAAACTCTTGAAAGTGTTGGTGGGCAGGCGCCAGTCAGCGTAACCACCAAGAGTCCCTTTTTACGGAGCACGTCTGAACTGCTCGAACATCTCCCTGGCGGTGGACGTTTTAGACAGATCAAAGAAAAAGCCCGACAACTTATTGACAATGAACTCCAGCAGTACCAGACCCATTTTCGAGGCGGGGCTGTATCCGGAAGTCCAGAACAAAATATTGCACAACCAGTTGAACGCTCGATGCTTGATTTAGAAGCGCCGCTGCGTCCCATCTTGCCAAACAGGCGTCAGACAACACTTGACGCTCAGGCGCGGCTACGTCCGCATCTCTCTATGGGGACAGATCAAGATTTACAGTATGTTCCCAGAGAAGTGCTCAGGCGTGTTCCTGAGGCTATTGAGCAGCAACAACAAGCAACCAATAAAGCGTTTGCGCATCTGCGCGACGTCGTGAATCAATCGCCTGTCGATGCCAGAGCACTCAAAAGCAGTTTGCAGCGCACTCCTGCGCCGCCAGGTACCCAGAACCTCAGTATCTTTCACGACTTGGAAGACATCAAAAAGTCTCTAGCGATGCTTCCGGACACCATTACTGCCGATATGGCGTTTGATATTCGTACGCGTCTGACCACCATTCTTGACGAAGCGCAGAAGCTCAAAGGCGATGCTACCCAACCATTAGCAATCTACGTCGACCGCCAACTGGTCCCGGAGTTGGGACAAACGCTCACGCAGATGAACCAGATGCTTGAAGGGCGGATGGTCAATCTGCAGCCGCTCAAGGAGGAAGCCCGTACTATTCTTGGTGGCTACGAGCAAGGTCTCCAGGTACCCCAAGCGATGATGGAAGGCCAGGGTCGCATGGGTCGTGTGCCAGCGATGGAAGATCCCCATATCCTTATCGCACGCAACCTGCTTGAAAAACCAAACTTCGTCCAGTTCGATGAAGCCCAGCAAATTCTCTCTGAACTGAACGCACTCAGGCGTCATCCAGGAATGAACATTGGCAATCAGCCAGCAGAAGCTGGTGAACGGTTGCGTGAACTTCTGTGGGGCAATGCCCAAAAGAATCTTGAAGGGGAACTGTTCAAAACCGCCAGAGTCCTTGACCCAAGTATTGAACGTCCCTTGCGCGATGCTCAAGCGCTCTATGAGCGTGGAGCACGGCTCTATAACTCACCGTTGATGATGCAACTCTCCAAAGCCAGTCCTGATGACGTCCTAACCCATATCGTACAAAATGAACGCCCAGAGGATTTGAAGGCCCTGCGCTTTGTGCTGGGTGACACGCTCATGGATAGAGTCGGTTTTATGTGGTTACGCCGTATGGAGAACATCAGCACAGATACCGTGACGAAAGTCCTCTCGCCTACGAAAGTCCAGGAACGTTTACAGGCGCTTACGCCTATTGCTGAAGCAGAGCTCTTTCCGCAGGGACAGATTAACCGACTCAAAGTGCAACTCGACCGCACTGCCGCTATGGAAAAGGCTCTGACCACGACTGATCCCCTGATCTACCAGGATCTTACCAGGCAGATGACCCCCATCGATGCCAAACAAGTTGGCGACATTCGTCTCAGTCAGCTCCTTGAGCGCAACCGCGATCCAGTTACAGGGGTCACCAACTTCGATGCCGCCCTCACAGAGATGCAGGAACTCCAAAGTACGGGCATGGCGCAAGTCTTGTGGTCAGGGAATCAGGTTCCCAACATCCAGCAAAGTCTTAGGCAGGCGTCAGCGCTGCAACGCTCCCTGACTACTGACGATCCGGTTGTGCTGAAGGAACTTGAGCGCCAGGCTGGTCCCTACTGGAAAACCGCTGGGGAACTCCGGCTCTCTGATATCTTTCGCAGCGCCACTGATCGTCAGGGGAACCTGGACATTGGCAAAGCGCTTGATGGGATTCATGCCATCCGTGGACCAGCTGAGCAAGTTCTCTACGGCAATAGTCTGCAACCGCTCAAAGCGGCGCTGCGTAAAGCCGATGCCATGGAACAGGCCCTCACGGTGCTTGATAACCCGGTGCTACTCAAAAAGTACCGCCAGGTGGTCAACGACCCCATTGCCTGGGAAGCAGTCCAACATGATGCGTTGGCCCCGGCTTTCCACATTGATCCAGGAACCAGAATGATTGATGGGCGTCGCCTGGTTGACCATGTCAACATGCTGCGCCGCAATCCCGATGTGGCCAAAGAACTCTTCCCTGATCCGCGTATGCTTGATGAGTTACACCATCTGGGGGAAACGGCCATGGTCCTCGCGCAGCATGGGAGAGAAGTCCCCTATGCGGCACGCCACTTTCCGTTTATTGTCACCTTTGAAGCGGATGGTTCGACCCGCATTTTTGGTTCAAAAATTGCTGGGGCATTGACAGTTGGACTCGGTACGGCTGTTGGAGGCGCTAAGGTGACAACCGAAATACTGACGAATCCCCGTATCGTGCGATGGCTGACACAGGCAATGCATACTCCAGTGAATAGTCCGCAGGCCGGTAAAGTCTTTGGAGCACTCGCCGGTGCCCTTACTTCTGAAGGGTATCAGTGGAAAAAGGAGCAACCTCCTTTGCCACAACCAGGAGACTAGGTTTTGGTTGAGCAACGGTGAGGAGAATTGGTTGAACAGGAACAAGTGGTTTTTTATCTCTCTTTTTGGCATTACAGCTTCGGCAGGCGGGGACAATATTTGTGGCAGTATGATTGCCATTCTTCGATAATGGGGTAATGTGATCCATTTCGAGCTTGCGTGGTTTCTTATCGCAGTAGACACAGCGGTAATGATAGGCAGCTTGGATTTCTTCCCATTGCTGAAGACTAAGATCAACGTGTAGTGCATGTCTTTTGCGAGATTTATAGCGTTTCGAGAGATGGTGACATAAATCTTTATGAGTATTAAAATAGGTTTTAGTATTAAGCAGCCTTTCCTTTCTATGAAGCGCGTAATACTTTCGCTGCTTTTGAGCAAGGAGTGCCCTATTATTTTCGCGGTAGATGGCGCCCTGTTTTAGATGTTCCTCGTAATGATTCTGGTGATATTTCTTATTGTAGACTTTGGCGGCTTCTAGGTCGCGTTTGTACATGGTCTTCCTTACATCACAAAGGCATCAGAGGATGTGGCTGGCAGGCGATGAACCCTGCCCCGGTTTCGAACCCGGTGCCACTTATGGAGTGTAGCATGAAACGATGGGTTGTTGTATTGCTGTGGTTCTGTCTCCTCGTACTTACCGTTCCCGTCCTGGCCCAAGATACCTTTGTCGATGTGACTGATGTCGTGGGCGGCGTCTATCACCTGCCGCTCAGTAACTGCCCCACGCAGGGCCTGACGTACACCCGCTCCACCAATAGTTTTGGCTGCGTCTCAGGGGCAAGCGTGCCATCGCCAGGCTCAAATACGCAAGTGATTTTTAATGACAGCGGCGTCTTAGGGGCCGATGCCGGTTTCACGTACGTCAAAGCCACGGACACCGCCACATTGGGTGCCCTCGTCCTCACCACGCCCTTACCAGCCACCAGCGGCGGTACGGGCTTTGCGTCGTATGCCATTGGGGATCTGCTCGCCGCCAGTACCACAACGGCGCTGAGTAAGGTCGCCGCCGTCGCCACAGGGTCGGTGCTGGCCTCGGCAGGTACGGGCACGCTTCCCGCGTACACAGCCACCCCGTCACTAACCAGCCTGACGCTCACCGGCGCCTCCGGCAATACCGTCGTAGTCGACACCAGCACGCTCATTGTTGATGCCACCAATCACCGCGTGGGCATTCTGACTACCGCTCCGTCTTCGGCCTTCAGTCTGGGCGGCGATGCGGCACGCACCGTGGCCCTCGAGCGCTTTACCACGAGTAACACGGCGGGCAGCGCCCTGACGCTGCAAGCGGGCGGTGCCACCAGCGGGGCGACCAACAAGAACGGGGGCCAGTTGGCGATAGGACCGGGCATTAGTACGGGGACGGGAACGGGCCTGGTCACGATCTTTAGTTATCCCGGCACCGCCGCCACGTCAACAACCGATAATACCAGCGTTGAAAGTGCCCGGTTCTTTGGCCCCAGTGCGACGTTTAACAACGCCCAGAACGCCGATTTTCAGGCCAGCTTTACCACCACGACGGTGCTCAATGCCGTCGTGCGCCATGCCCGGGTCCTCACCCACGCCGGCTATCTCTATTCCATTGGTGGCAAAGGCTCTGATGGCGTAACGCCTACCACCGCCATTGAAATTGGCAAGATTGCTGCCAATGGCACGATCGCGTCGTGGACGGTCGAAGGGACGAATACCCTGCCACTGGCCCGCTCGGGGAGTGCTGGCGTGGTGGCCAACGGCATGCTGTATATCCTCGGCGGGCATCTTACCAGTAACATCAATACGGCTGCCACCACGGTTTACTACAGCAAGCCCAATGCGGACGGCACCGTCGGGACTTGGGCGACGACGACGGCCTTGCCGGTAGCGCTCTATGATGCCCAGGCAGTCTATACCAATGGCACCATCTATGTGCTCGGGGGCTTTACCACCGCCGGCGCTGCCGTGGCGACGGTCTACTATGCGACGGTGAACGCCAACGGCACGTTAAGCTCCTGGACCACCTCCAGCAATGCCCTGGATATCTCCGTGGCCGATGGCGCGGCCTTTAGCGCCAATGGCTATCTCTACTATATCGGTGGCAAAGTGGACAATACCTATACCAATGAGATTGCCACTACCCGCAAAAGTCTCCTTGGGACCTCGGGGGCGCCTGGGGTGTTTGCGACCTCAACCAGTATGACGGTGGTGGCGTCTGAGTTTGCGGCCTACGTCGCCAATGGCACTATCTACCGGGTCGGCGGCAACAATACGGCGGGCACTGTCATTGCCTCCATTGAATACGCCAGTCTCAATGCGGACGGCACGCTGGGGACCTGGACGGCGTCCAATCTCACGACGGGCTCCTCGATGGGTTTTGCCAATGGGATGGCGCCATATGTCAATGGCTACGCCTATTTTGCGGGCTCAGCCGCAACGGCCGTACGCTACGCCAATGTGGCCAAGGTACGGGTCGCGGGCGACGTCGATCTCATTGGGCTCAGTGGCCAGTACCTCGCTAACCGGGACCGCAGCAGTAGTGTGCTGTATGCCGGTGATCTCTATAGTGCGGGCAATATGACCGCGACAGGCGACATCAGTGTGGTGGGCCTGGCGAATCTGGGGAACCATCTCAATCTGGTCGGGGATCTGAACGTGAGTAGTACGAGTGTGCTGCGTATGGCGGGGAAGGCCCTGTGCTCAGCCGTCGCCCCCACGATCTCCTCAGGCTTTGGCAGCTCGCCCTCGATTCCCAACAACAATGGCACGTGCAGTTTTACGATCAACGTTGGCACAGGAGGAAGCGCTACCAGCGGGGTGATTGGTCTGCCCACCGCCAACGTCGGCTGGGCTGTTCAATGTACCGATAATACCACTACCAGTGCTACGGTCTTTACGACCAAACAAACGGCCACCAGCGCCACGACCGCCACGATTGGGAACTTTGCGGCAGCAGGGACAGCGGCTGCCTGGACGGCGAGCGATATTCTGTCGTGTATGGCCACGGCGTACTGAAGGACATGTGTATGCAACGCTTCTGTGGTGTGCTGTGCGTGCTTCTCGCGCTGGCTGTTCCCGTCCCGCTCAGTTACGCAGCGAATGCGCAGGATGTCCTGGTCAACTCGTTTCAAAACTGTAGTGGGGTGCCGTGTCTCACCATTCAAAATGTCGCGGCGACCGGTCCCTGGACCGGAAGCATGAATCTCAATGACTTGTTTCTCAGTAGCTTTGCCTCGTGTTCCGGTGTGCCGTGCCTGACCGTGAACGGTGCGGGTGGGGGAGGCGGCAGCGGCACCGTCACCAGTCTAGCGACCACCACGCCCATTACCGGAGGCACGATCACCACTACAGGGACGATTGCCTGTCCTACCTGCGGCGTGACAGGCTCGCCGCTATCACAGTTTGCCGCCACAACCTCAGCCCAACTCTTGGCGACACTGAGTAATCCAACAGGCACAGGGGCCGCCGTCTTTAATACGTCCCCGGCACTGGTCACCCCAACACTGGGGGTTGCGACAGCGACGTCCCTCAATAAAGTCGCAATTACCGCACCAGCGACGAGTGCAACACTTACTATCGCCGATGGCAAAACGCTGACGGTCAGCAACACGCTGACTCTGGCAGGTACAGACGCCTCCACCATTACGCTAGGAACGGGTGGCACGGTCGCGTACACGGCCAATAAGCTGAGCGTGTTTGCCTCAACCACCTCCGCAGAGCTTGCTGGCATTCTCAGTGATAAAGTCGGCACCGCTGGGCTGTCCTTCAGTGGCATTTCGGCTCTCGCTAATCCTTCGGCCTCACTCGGGCTTACGGCGGTCAATGGGTCGGCGATTACGGCCATGCGCTCAGACGGAGCCCCGGCGCTCGATGTCAGTATTGCGCCCACCTGGACGGGCATTCATACCTTTGCCTCGACCAAACTCAAAGTCGGCGGATCATCGTCAGGCACTGTGACGCTCGCCGTGCCCGCTGCAGCCGGGTCGAATACGCTGACGCTGCCAGCTGGCACGACGGACTTCTCGGCGACAGGCGGCACCTCGCAGGTCGTCAAACAAACGGGCGCTGGGAGTGCGCTGACAGTTGCCAGACTGGCCTGTGCCGATCTCTCCGATAGCGGCGCGGGATGTACCGGGTCAGGCGGTGGCGCCCCCACCGATGCGCACTACGTCACGACACAGGCGGAAAGCGGGCTGTCGGCGGAAGTCTCCCTGGGGGCGCTCACGACGGGACTGCTCCTCAATACCGTCTCCGCCAGTGTCAGTACCCCTTCGGCCTATGCCGGCACTTCCTGTACCAACCAGTTTGCCCGGAGTCTCAACGCCAGTGGGGCGGCAACCTGTGCGGCGGTCGACCTTACCGCCGATGTCACCGGCGTGCTCCCGGTGGCCAACGGGGGCCCGGCCTGGACTGTCATGTCCTCGGCCGCCGGTTTTACCGTCGATACCTATATCGGCGGGGGGACGGGGATTACCAGTACCACGGAAGCGAACGTGGATATGGCGACGGTGCCTATGGCGATCACCTGTCGCAATATGCGGGTCGGCGTCCGTACCGCCCCTGGGGGCACCGGCACCTGGGATATTACCTTGCGGACAGGCGCACGCGGGGCGTTAGCGGCAACGGCCCTCACCTGCCAGATTACCAGCGCGGCCCTGAGCTGTTCGGATCTCACGCACACCGCGGCGCTAACAGCCGGCAATGCCTGGACGATCCAGTCGCATGGCACGAACTCCCCGGCAAGTGGGGCCAATACCATTGTCGCCATGGAGTGCTATAAATAATGCGACAACTCATTCTCGTATGGTCTATCATGCTCTTATTACTGCTCTTGGTAATGAGTGTTGTTGCTCAACAACCTCCCCAAACGTGCAAGGACAATGCGAGCAGATGTGATAAAGAGCTATTACTGTTACGCGGCGAAGTAGATAATAAACGGCAAGCTATTGCCGTGCTATTAGACGCCAATGAACAGTTACAGACTCGTGCTGAAAAGGCCGAAGCGCGTTTGAAAGATCTGGAAAAACCCCAGCCTACCGTTCTACCAGAACCTCCCGTCCCAGCCATGCCGAAAGATTAACCGCACAAGACTGCGAACTACTGTATGATAGAGGAGTATTTACAGGGGATGTGCATACAATTTTGTCAAATATGACACTCCACACGCCTCAAAGCGTGGGCTTCTCGCAGAGACAGGCCGCAAAAGCTTGCATCGTGCGAGCGATTTCCGAGGTGTCCGCTCGACTACCTGGGTATACCCAGGATACTTCTGGCAGTGGCTCCGTCTGTATTGAGCCATATCCGTAGAGGGAGACCTGTACGGATTGCCCTGGATTGTAGTGGTTTATTTGTGACCTCTGCAACAGAAAAAGATGTACGCGCAAAGCTCTCACATATAAGGAGGGGGGAGGGTACCGAATTATGCTATCATTACTCAGCTTGAGCGTCATCACGATGGTGGTGCATGGCGTCCTCATTGGCAGTGTTATGGCGCTCCTGTTCCAAACACGCAAATTCTCCGCCCATCACCGCAAATGTGATCAGCAAATAGGAGAAGTAAAGACGTTTCTGTACGGGCACGTGCGGAATCTTGAATCCCGCCTGACGCATCTGCAAACCGTTGTCCAAGCCAACTCAGACTTTAAGGAAGTCTCGGAAGATTCCCCGGAAAGAATTAACGTATGTTTCAATGGTGGCAAGTTGGATTAGTTTTCTTAAGTGCCTTGATCAGTTTTCTGTCGGTGGCCTACTGGACCAGTCTCGCCCGCCGTGACAAAGCGCAGGAGCGTATCGTAGAGGATACCGCACACCGGGTTGAACAAGCCCGCCATGAGCGAGAAGATATTTTAATGCGGCTGGTCAAAATCGAAACGTCTCTGGCGGTGATTGATCAGAAGGTGATGCCTATTTCCACCGCCTTACAAACGATTCTGGTCAAGGAACTGACGCACTTCCACACGCCCCGCATGGATGATTTGCTCGCACGTATTGGCCCCCCGTCGCAACTGACCGATGCGGAGGAAGAGGAACTCACCGTGGCCTTGTTTGAACGCACGCAGGATATGGGCGATCTGATTAGTGATTCGGAGCGCGATGCGGCCTATATCTTGCCAGCGATTATGCGCCGGGCCAAAATCGAGTGCGCGTTACTGCAAAGTGTGATTGCCAAAGCGTATGTGCTGAAGTATGTGGCGGTGGAGAATCTACCGGACAAATAGAGTATTCTCAAGTATGAGTGATTTTAACGTGCACCTACGTTTTCCTAGCGACATGCACTTGACGTTAAGCATTCCTGAACTTGACGAGCTACGGAGTGAGCTGCATCAGGGATTGGGACAACTGATAACCATTCTTGCGAGCTTAGGAGCCAAAGTGTCAGAAGCTGCTGATCAATTAACCGCCGCTGTCCAGAGTGTCCAGGCTGGTTTTGATACCTTGAACACGACATTGCAGACGGAGATCCAGCAGATCGCCAACGCCCTGAGTGGTGCACCAACCGATCAAGCGCTGCAGACCGCCGCGGCGGATGCGGTCGCACGGCTCGGGGTGTTAGCGACGAGTATTGCGAGTATGAATACGCAGGTGCAGGGGATCATTCCCTAGGATGTAACCCCTGCCATTCTACGGGGCTGGCGTGGCAAACACGCCTACCTCCGCGGCACTGGCATACGGGGTGCCGTTACTCAGTAGCGCGACCAGGCGCACGGCGCGGGCCCTGGTTGCCGCAAACCGCACCACCTTCTCGCTCGCATCCAGCGCCCAGGTTCCAGCGGCGAGTGGACCCCAGGTTACCAGATCCGCGGACCCTTCCAGGCGGTAGCTCGTGATCGTGCCATTGAGTTGGCCGGGATCTTGCCGAGGGACGTACCGCACGCCATCACACCAAAACGTTGCCCCCAGGTCCAGCGTCAGTGTGTGCGGCAGCGGCGGCGCAATGCTGACATACTGCGTATGCCAAAAGGTGGTGGGTTGGCCATCCACGGCGAGCGCGGCGGGCCCGCTGGCCTGCATGAGTACTTCGGCACTATCGGCCTGCGCCGTGATCGACCCCGCAGGGCGCAAGGGATACGGCCCGGTCGGTGGGCCACTCACGAGCGCCTGACAGGTAAACGTGGGGAGCGCCCCCGGCACAAACACGCACGCGAAGTTCGTAGGCGCTGGCACCGGCAGTGGAGCCGCAACAGTCGCGGTCACGGCATTGGACGGGCCTGAGAGCTGATTGCCGGCGTAGAGCGCACGCACGGCGTAGGTATACGTGCCTGGAGAGACGGTGTCGCTATAGGGCGGGGCCAAAGGCCGGGCAATTTCAACGGTGTCGCGTTCCAGGACATAGCTCAGGAGCGCGATAGGGGTCTGGCCTGCCAGCCACACCGGAGCGTCCCAGGTGAGTTGCACGGTGGCGGCGTGGGCGAAGGCCACGAGCATCAGGAGCCCGATGACAAGGACAAGGAGCAGACGTTTGATGGACATACTAGATATTCTCACTCTCTTGCTGGCCAGGTAGAAAGCCGTGGTCGCGAAAGACCTTCCGTACTTCTTCTACTTTCCACTTCAGATTGTAACCTGTCTTCTCTGGTTTAACCCATGGGTGAGGAATGGAGTAGAGCTTGCCAACTGGGGTCGCTTCCCATTCACCACTGACTAATCGTATCTGCCAACCAACTCTTTCTAAGAGCCTGTTGACATGCCGACCATCATCACGAAAGCCAAACTTCTTTGCGAGAAGGCTCGGCTCAAGCATCATCTCTTCTTCTATTACCGCCTGCTGTGCTGGCGCTGAGATGAGCATCGGTGTGAGATCAATGCCGGTGTCACGCTTAATTTCTCTTGCGGCAATTTGCTGAGCGATATGCAAGGGCGTTCCTAACTGGCCGGCAATCGACAAATAGGACTTGAGCTGCCTGTCCGCAGCTTCGACAGGAAAGAGCGCGGAGGGCTTGCGAGCGTCTTGTTGCTGCTCCCGTGCTACATAGACATTCTTGGCCACAGAGACTTGCTTGCTAAGCGTATCAGGAAGTCGTTCAAAAAGTGCATGCTGAGCGCTTGCAGTCAAAAAGATAAGTGGTCTATATCCATTTGCCTTAAACATAAGTCTGAGAAGTGGCGGCAAGTTATTGATATCGTTTACTAGCGCAGGTTTTGCGCTACTGACTTTACCACCTTTCATCCAGCGTAATTCAAGGGCTTCACCTTGCTCAAGGTAAAGGTCCCAGGCATCGATAGATCGTAGTAAACGTATAAAATCTTTGTGTAGACGATATCTGGCATGCGCATCGCTACGCTCTAAGTAGTCGTAGTGATGCCGGAAACTACTGTAGTAACGCTTGCCCCAAAGTTCAATCATTTGCATGAGCGGACTCTGTGGGCCAAGCGGACCAAGCGGGGCAAACAAAGAATTTATGCTATTCTCATCTGCCATGGCGTTTACGCCTCCTGTAAATGTTGTGGAAGTCGTGTCAGGGGATGGAGCACAAGCTATCCCCTGAGGCGCATTCTCACGCAGTCGAGATGTGCTGTCAATGGCCGATTTTATTTTGTTCCCCTTGCCATAAATAAATTTGTCACCTTAATTGTAACTTATTGATTATGCTGCGCTAGCAACCTCTGCACCTGTGGCCAGTCGGCAGGGCGCCAGACGCCAGTTTCCACGTGGGTTACCTTCTCAAGCGCCTCCAACCAGCGTTGTTGAAATGCACTCACGGCTTCATCAACGCGCTTGATTTCGATGAGGTAGAGCGGCCCACCCTCTGGATGGCACAACGCCACATCGGGCCATCCTGGCGTGCTTTTGCGGCTTTTGTAGGCATGGTAGAACAGCCAGCCGTGGTTCAGGGCGTAGGTGTAGAGGGTGTTTTGAAAGGCAGTTCCGGTCGCCTCGGCCGCAATCGCTTGAGGAGTTGGCTCAAGAGGCGAGCTACGCACGACAAGCCCGGCACGTGCGGCGAGCGCTGTACAAAACGCACAATACCAGGCACCACTGGCAGGGCACTCACACCGCTTCGCCATGCTCTATCCGTTCTATCGTCACGAGCCAGCACACCACGTCACCAGGAATGAGCCCTCCCCCACTGACAGGACGTCCGAGGGCGGGGTCCCAGTGCCAGCCCATCATCTTTTTCCACACCTCGGTATCCGCCTCAGGCGCCTCACGGAGAGCGACTACGCGCCAGCCATGCTGCCGGACATACGTGTCATACCCCTCACGAATAGCCGCTGCAGACATCTCGGGTTTCGCAATCGCCTCAACGGCATGCCGGTTGCCCTCACAGAAATAGCCGCAGGTATGGTTGGCGAAGGGAGAAGCCATAACTAGCCTTCTTCCTCCGCCAGCTCCCGGTCAAGCGCAGCACTGGCATCCTGGTCAAAGGGCATCGCGTTGACATCGATAATCTCACCTGTCTGACGATTCGTGGTCGGCAAGGGATCGCCAAAGAGATCAGCACTCGCGGCTTTTGCAGACGTCGCCAGTGCCGTTTTGAGATCAGTCGTCAGTGTTGGCGACTCCCACGACACCTTCTGCTTCGTTGCAATCTCAATAAGTTGCAGCGCCACACGCAGCCGTTCTTCATCAAGATTCCCGAGCTCCGTCATCCGGAGTGGTTCACTAAAGATGGCCAAAATCGCCTTGGTACGCGTCGAGACTTTCATGCCACGGAGCCAGGTCCCCAGTTGCGTGAGGAGATGTTGCCGGCGTTCGTCACCCTCAACTTTCTCTTCATCAGGATCACCTAACGTCGCAAACATCTCTGAGACGAGGGGTAAGGCTTTGACGCCAGAGGACTTGGCACGCTTGATCGCCATCTGCAACACGTTCGGTTCCTGATCCGCGATATCCTCATTGTCCATGCGGTAGCGCGTATATTCATTGCCGTTGCGACCGGTGAACGTGCGCGATTTGAGGAGCGAACGGTCAGTCCCTTTCGGTATTTCACTGGTGTAGAGCCAGCGATAGGCGTATTTCGATTCTCGTGTGGTGCACGAGCCAGTCCCAACGCCAATACACTTGCCAGAGCTAAACGAGATAAAGCGCACGGTGACACGGCAGTGATAGAACTGCTCCGTATCCCGTTCTTCCAGTACGTCAGCCACGTCTGCGTAGCAGTCAAAGAGGGAGAGCAGATTGTGCACCCCATCTTGATTGAGGGCCGGCTTTTTGCCTTCAGCGAGCATCTCGCCCAGCGTGGCCCTAGAGAGGGGCGTATAGCGATTGTTTTCAAAGCTATACATATGTCTCGCCGGGTCCATGTGCTGCTCAATATACTGCCGCATAACCGGCCGCATCTCCGTCATCCAGGCCATGCGGGCCATGACGTCGGCTACTTGCGGCAGTGCGGACGTCTGGTCACGGACTTGCAACCCATTCGACACGACGGTCAGTGTTCTGGCGCTGTCGATCTCAGCCATGGGGAATTTCCTCACAGAAAAGGGAACATCACTACTAGCTCTCACATAACTATAACATAGTGTTATATCGGTTGCAACGTCTCCAGGCCTGGAGGTGGCGGTAACACAAGGGATTTGCTATTGCCACGGAGGATACGTTGGCCACGGCAGACCATCTCAAAGAGGGCTTTGGTCTTATGAACATCGGCGGCACAATAGTTGATCACTTCCGCGTAACGGCCTTCGGCCCACAGGCGTGGGGCAATCACTCCAGTCAACGCTTTCGTCCCCAGCCCATTTGCCTGACTAATCGCGTCCAGGGAGTTCACCCCGCGCTCAAACTTGCCCTGAGGGTCTGCGCGCCAGATTTCAGCCAG